>Ga0123335_1000311_pt1 | contig 81742 bp, 64 predicted proteins | sample BiotimSIPDNA_2_FD_89707 | JGI IMG/M metagenome (GOLD analysis project Ga0123335, IMG submission 89707) | Anaerobic biogas reactor microbial communites from Washington, USA - Biogas_R2 time_0 SIP DNA | ecosystem: Engineered > Bioreactor > Anaerobic > Unclassified | place: Washington, USA... | reverse complement strand
GCTTTGATCAATATACACCTCGATGTCTTGATATCTTATCCCCCATAACTCCAAACATCGATCACGGTACAACTCGTATGACTTATCTAAAAAGTGTATACCATGTGCTGACCTACTCACATAGCAGAATTTTGTTAATCTTGACAAATATGCTGTTGTGCCTATAATTGCAGCAATAATTTAACAATTAAAGACGTCGATGGGGACTAGTACCCCTGGACTTGTTGAACAGAGAACAGCAGAAGTGGTGAGATGCTGGGCGACAATACAGGGTGAATGGACCCCGGAGTTGCAGGGTGAAAATGTGATCCACCAGTAGCCTGCGCCGGAAGGCACCGTTATGAGAGCCAAGGGTATAAAATAAAAAATTCGTAACCGAGTTAAGTGAGGTTGGCCTGGTACCTGTTGCTTACACAACAGGTTTTTCTTTCCTGGCACCTAATCTGGGTGGCACCACGGACAAGAGCGTTCGTCCCAATATGGGATGAATGCTTTTTTAATTTCATCCCAAGCAGGAAAACAAAATTTTTGGAGGTGACATTATGTCCGATCAGAATAAAATTTTACTGGGTGAGAGCGATATTCCACGCCAATGGTACAACATTGTAGCCGATTCTCCCGTTCCACCCACCCCCGTCCTCAACCCACAGACCAGTGAGTTGATCACGCCGGACTTTTTGAGCGTGATCTTTCCCGGGCCGATCATTGAGCAGGAGGTTTCAACAGACCGTTTCATAGACATTCCTGAGGAAGTCAGGGAGATCTACAAGCTCTGGCGCCCAACACCATTGATCCGGGCACGCCGCCTGGAAAAAGCCCTGGGTACTCCAGCTCATATCTATTACAAGAATGAGGGTGCATCAATCTCTGGCAGCCACAAGACAAATTCCGCGGTTGCCCAGGCATATTACAACAAGATCTCGGGCACGAAGGCGCTCACAACCGAGACCGGGGCAGGTCAGTGGGGCTCGGCGTTGGCCATGGCCTGCAATTTCTTTGACATGGCGTTGGAAGTCTACATGGTCAATGTCTCCTACCACCAAAAGCCCTATCGCCGTATCATCATGCAAACCTACGGCGCTGAAGTTTACCCCAGCCCCACCGATCGAACAGAATATGGCAGAAAGCTGCTGAGGGAGGACCCGGATGTCAGCGGGTCACTGGGCGTTGCCATATCCGAGGCGGTTGAGGTTGCTGCCACCTCGGGTGGAAAAAAGAAATACAGTCTCGGGTCTGTACTGAACCATGTATTGCTCCACCAGACGGTGATTGGCCAGGAGTGTCTCCTGCAGATGGAAAAAGCAGGTGAGTACCCGGATGTGGTGATCGGTTGTGTTGGCGGGGGATCAAACTTCGGCGGGATCGCCATACCTTTCCTGGGTGAGAACCTGAAGAAAGGCCGCAAAACCCGCCTGGTGGCTGTCGAGCCGGATGCCACACCGTCCTTTACCAAAGGTATTTATGCTTATGATTTTGGCGATACAGCAAAGATGGCACCGATCGTAAAAATGTACACCCTGGGGCACGACTTCATCCCCGAGGCGATCCATGCCGGCGGGCTGCGTTACCATGGTATGTCGCCCATTTTGAGCGCCCTGTACCATGAACACCTGATCGATGCAGTAAGCGTACCGCAGTTGGCCACCTTTCAGGCGGCGATCCAGTTCGCCCAGTCCGAGGGCATCGTTCCTGCGCCAGAATCTGCTCATGCCATCCGCGTGGCGATCGATGAGGCATTGGATGCCAAAGAAAAGGGCGAAGAAAGGGTCATCCTTTTCAACCTTTCCGGGCACGGCTTGTTGGACCTGAGTGCTTATGATGCCTACAACTCGGGCAAACTGTCTGACCACTCAATGACTGTCGAGGTGAACAAGATCAGGGAGCAATTACCCCGGGTGCGTTTCGACTGATCGAAAAGCAAAGAGACCTGATTTTAAATATGAGGCAAGGTTTTTCTTAAAGTAATAGTATAATCTTGCTTTTGGAGGACAAGGAAAATATCTGGGATTTTGTGCTCCAACAAGCAACCTGGTTCGATTGTGTAATACAAAAATTAAAGAAGCGAAAGGATTGGAGAATGTCTGATATTTGGATCTATGTAGGTGTTATTGCTGGTTTTATTTCAATTGGAGTGGCTTTATTTTTGTTCTACTGGGTCAAGAAACAGGACCCCGGTAGTGCAAAAGCCCAGGAAGTTGCTTCCTGGATCAAAGCAGGCGCCAGGAGTTATCTCAAGCGGTTGTATACCGCTCTTGGCATCCTGGCGGTGATCATTGGCATTATCATTTCAATAATTTTCAGCCTTCACCTTGGAGAGGCAGGTGGTGGCGAGTTTGATCTTACCAACGGTCTGAAGATGGCTGGCGCCTTTATCTTTGGTGCGCTGTGCTCTTCCATCGCCGGTTATATGGGCATGGGCGTTGCAGTTGAAGCCAATGTTCGCACTGCAACAGCTGCAAAAGAAAGCCTGAACAAGGCCTTTCGCCTTTCGTTCTATGCCGGATCTGTGATGGGCCTTGCCATGGTTGGCCTGGCTGTCATTGGCATGAGTGTGATCTTCCTGTTGACCCGCGAGGCAGAGGCCGTGTTGGGTTTCAGCTTTGGCGCTTCCACCCTTGCGTTGCTTGCAAAGGCAGGTGGCGGCATCTACACCAAGACTGCGGATATTGCTGCTGATCTTGTGGGTAAGGTTGAGGTCGGCATCCCCGAAGATGATCCCCGCAACCCGGCTGTTGTGGCTGATAACGTGGGAGACAATGTGGGCGATGTTGCCGGCATGGGCGCAGATATTTTTGACTCATACGTTGCCAGTGCGGTGGCGGTAATGCTGCTTGGCTCCACCATGGCCAATAATCCCAACCAGCAATACACAATTCTGCCGCTGGTCATCTGTACCCTGGGTATTGTGGCTTCCCTGATCGGGATACAATTCGTTCGGGTGAAAGAAAATGGCCGCCCGGGAGCTGCTTTGAACCGTGGCACGATCATCACCTGTATCATCTTTGGCGCTTTTATGGTCGCCCTGGTACTCCTGGGAAAAATGAACTTAAGTATCCTTTGGTCAACATTAATTGGCCTGGTTGTTGGTGTGATCATCGGCTTTACATCAGACTACTACACCTCAGATCAATACAAACCGGTTAATGAAACTGCAAAAGTATCAGGCTCCGGTGCAGCCATCACCATCATCACTGGTTTCAGCTACGGTTTGGTCAGCATCGTTCCGTCCATCATCGGTATTATTATAGCGATGGTCCTCTCGTTCTACCTGTCTGAGGCATCCGGGCTTGGTGGCGTTTATGGCATTGGCATCAGCGCGGTTGGGATGTTGGCGATCAGCGGTATGATCGTTTCGGCAGATGCATATGGTCCAATTGTAGATAATGCCCGCGGCATTTCCGAAATGGCAGATATGGGGCAAGAAGTGATCGATCGCGCAGATATCCTGGACTCAGCTGGCAATACAGCCAAGGCGATCACCAAAGGCTTTTCGATCAGTGCTGCTGCACTGACCGTTCTGGCACTTTTTGCGGCGTATGCCGAGGTGATCGAAAAGACAGGCATAACCATCAGCATCAGCTTGCGTGATCCCCTGGTTGTTGCGGGAGTGTTGGCAGGGGCCATGACTCCGCCATTATTCTCGGCGCTGACCATGCTTTCGGTGACCCACAACGCATTTGACATGATCGAGGAGATCCGCGGTCAGTTTAGGGACAATCCAGGCATTCTCGCCGGAACAGCACTTCCGGATTATGAAAAGTGTGTCGGTTTGGCTGCCCAGGGTGCCCTGACTTCCTTGATCTTACCGGCTTTCCTGGCGGTTGGTTTCCCCCTGATCATCGGTTTCATCCTCGGTCCGAATGCGCTGGGTGGATTTTTGGGTGGCTCCATTTTCACCGGCGTGATTTTTGCCCTCCTGATGTCAAACGCTGGCGGGTTGTGGGACAATTCCAAGAAGTTCATTGAATCCGGTCAATATGGTGGCGTCGGCTCCGAAGCACACAAAGCTGGTGTGGTTGGTGATACCGTTGGTGATCCTTTCAAAGATACTGCAGGTCCTTCATTGAATACACTGATCACTGTCATGTCATTGGTGTCGTCGTTATTTGCACCCGTGATCGCTGCTTTCCACCTCTTCTAAGATATTTACTCAAACTCAAACAAACAGCCCCGGAATTCCGGGGCTGTTTTGATATCCATCTGTCTACTGATGGTTTTTTATGGCCAGCAAAAGTTTTTCCTGCAGGTTTTCTGGGAATAATGGCAGGTACCTTTTGATGATCCTGGCGATATTTTGTCCCGGGGTTAAGAACAGCAATTGTCGTAAAAAGTACATTGTCTCAACAGGAGACCTGTCAACAAGCGCTGTCACAACAGATGTTGTCGCAAGCTGGGTCTGTTGGTCTGTGTCTTCGGTAATAAAACGGGATAGGTGTTTGAATATCATCGGAAACCGGTTAAATTCCGGATGTCGTACCAATCGCTCCATTATTTTTAACCCGATAATACGGAAAGGAGGGTCCTGGTGATCCACATAGCCAACGATTAAATCCTCGACAACTTTCGGTTGGTTAGTTTGCAATGTGTGGATCGATCTATCCAGCAAGTATTCGAGTGATGCATTGTCAATATCAGGATGAGCCCAGTTGAGGATGTGTGTTTCTAATTGTTTTTCATATGCCGGGGGAAGATTTCCCAGGATGGTGGCAGCCATTTCCCTCGATTCAAGGTGGTCATCTTCCCACAGTGCGCCGGCAATTGAAATAGCCTGCTCAGGAAATCCCTGGACAGATGGCAGGATCGCATCGCTGATCAACTTCATGACCTGGGGATGGCAATTGAAAGCAGGCAGCAGTGAACTCGGCAGGGTGTTTGCTCCCGGTTTCAAAGCTCTGCGGCTGTACAAGTCCAGGATCTTGAGGAATTCCTTGACAAAGCCTGCCGGATCAGCAAATTGCTCCACAAGTTCAGCCATTTGAAAGCGAAAGCGCACCAGGTCGATAAGCGGCATAACCTTGCTCGGGTCAGTCTGATTTCAGCTCAGGGCTCAATATGCACGGGCAAAGTAAATTTTTTCAGTTGCTTCCTTGCCGCAGACAACACATTTCCCTGGAGCGGAACCCTGGTCAAGGGGCATGCAGCGGGTGGTAGCCTTGGTGTCATTCTTGACCTGTTCTTCACATTCCTTTGAACCGCACCAGTAGGCGTAAGCCCAGCCACCCTCTACAATTTTCTTCAGATCGTCATAATCCTGTGGTTCAAAGATATGGCTGTCCCTGAATTGGGTTGCCTTTTGAAGTAAATTGCTCTGAATTTCCATGAGGATTTGATCGACGACCAGCTCCAGGTTTTCCTGGGAAACGAATTGTTTGCCATCCCTGCCGGGAATGTCCCTTCTGGCCAGGGCAACCGAGTTGTTCTGCACGTCTTTGGGTCCGATCTCAATGCGCAATGGCACACCGCGCATTTCCCAGTCATTGAACTTGAAACCCGGGGTTAATCCTTCGCGGTCGTCAACCTTAATGCGCAGGTGGTGTAATTGTTTCTTGATCCGTTCCACTGCTTCAAACACCGGGGTTCTCTCTTCCTCCTTGCGGAAGATTGGCAAGATCACTGCCTGGATGGGTGCCAGCCTTGGCGGCAGGACCAACCCCTGGTCGTCGCCGTGGGTCATGATGATGGCGCCAATAAAGCGGGTTGAAAGGCCCCACGATGTGGTCCAGCAATATTGCAACTGGTTATTTTCATCCAGGAATTTCATGTCAAAGGCTTTGGCGAAGTTCTGCCCAAGGTAATGGGACGTGGCTGATTGCAGTGCCTTGGAATCCCCCATCATGGCTTCAATTGAGAAGGTCTGTTGGGCCCCGGCAAAGCGCTCTGTCTCTGATTTCCTTCCAGGAATGACTGGAACCGAGGCTTCATTTATTGCGAAATCTGCATAGGTTGCCAGCATCCTTGCGGTTTCCTCTTCAGCCTCTCTAGCGGTGGCATGCGCCGTATGACCCTCCTGCCAATAGAACTCAAGCGTGCGCAGGAACAGGCGGGTGCGCATTTCCCAGCGTACGACGTTGCCCCACTGGTTGATCAGGATGGGCAGATCGCGGTAAGATTGGATCCATTTGGCATACATCGTGCCGATGATCGTTTCCGAGGTTGGCCTGACGACCAGCGGTTCCTCAAGTTCTACTCCACCGCCATGCGTCACGACTGCCAGTTCAGGTGCGAAACCTTCAACGTGTTCCTTTTCTTTTTCCAGGAATGATTTGGGTATCAACAGCGGGAAGGCAGCGTTGACGTGCCCGCTTGCTTTGAAGCGCTCATCCAGCGCTTTTTGAATGTTCTCCCAAAGTGCCCAGCCGTAAGGCTTGACCACCATGCACCCCCTGACGGGGGCATAATCGGCCAGGTCAGCCCTTAATACCAGCTGGTTGTACCATTCTGAGAAGTTTTCAGATCTTGAGGGTAATTTCATTTGTTCCATGTTCTTATTCCGATCAATTCTTTTGGTTCAATTTTTCGTTCAATAACTTAACAGCCTCTGTCACATCCGGGGAGAAACTGACCCACTGGCGATATGCCGGCGGAGTGAATTCGCCATGCTGCTCAAAAAAGGCGTCAAATACTGCTTTCCATCCAGGTCCGATGATGATGAGAGGTTTTGGGGAGATGGCACGGATCACCATCTGGTTCCAGGTCAGCGCGATCTCGACAAGTGTGCCAATGCCGCCGGGCAATGCCAGGGCAGCATCACAGCTGGATATGAGGTTTTCAAGCCGCTGGTTTAATGTGTCAAAACGTTGCTCTTCAATGACCCACTGGTTGGCTTTGACCCCACGCCAGGCTTCAATATCACGGCATGTCACGCCGATCACATGGGCACCTGCTTCATTTGCACCCCTCGAGACTGCCTCCATCGTGCCGATATATCCCCCGGTCACCACTTCAAAGCCATTTTCTGCCAAAAGTTGGCCTAAGTGCATGGCATCCTGGTACAGTACCTCACCCGGCAGGGTATTTGCCGCGCCAAAAACTGTGATCTTCTTACTCATCAAGTCCCTGGTCCCATTGGCGGTTTTTGTTTTCAGCCAACTTTTCAAGGATGGCGTCTTCCAGGTCGATATTTGAGATACTGGCCAATTGAAGAAGATACAGGGCGACATCTGCCAGTTCTCCTGCCAGATCTTCCTTGTTGGATGCTGTCTCATGCCACTGGAAATGCTCCAATACCTCGGATGCCTCCAGGTTCAATGATATGGCCAGGTTGCGGGCGGTTTGCGGCCTGGGGCTGTGCGGGTTATACCATCCTTTTTCACTGACAAACGCATGCATCTTTTGTGTGAGTTCTTTTATATCCATAATTCAAAAATTATACCTGAGAATGACCACTGCAATATCTTGAGGTGATTGGTCACGCTATTTACTTGTGGTGTTCGGGAAATTGATTATTTATCGCCGAAAAAGAGTTCCTGCCAGATCTGCCAGCGGGCTATCGCTTGTTGGGTGGGGATGATGACCGGGGTGGGGATGGGAGTTTGATCGACGGGTGCGATCACGATGATCGGTATATCGCCCTCCTGGATCATGCCGGCTTCTTCCCTTGCCCATTGTTCAAGCGCAAGTTCTGACGTTGCATAGGCAACACGTTCCTCAAAGCTGATCTTGGTCATTTCCAGGTTGGCCACCTGTGTGCTTAATGCATCCCGTTCTTTATTGAGACGCAGCAGCAATACCATGCGGTTGTTGAAGTCCATCATTAACAAGATCACCAGGATGATCGCCAGGACGATAACAATGCGGCGATCACTCAACTTGATCTTCTTAAACCGATCACGAAATTTTGCCAGGTCCCATTTTGTCACAACCGAATTTTACCATCAATCCATTATTTAAAATAAAAAACCCTGGTAAGGGGTTTTTTATGCCGAAGGAGGGATTTGAACCCTCACGAGCGCATTGCTCACTACGCCCTGAACGTAGCGCGTCTGCCAGTTCCGCCACTTCGGCTAAAAGCAGCAATCCTTGCCCATATCCCCTTCTTTATCCTTGAGATAAGGACCGATGGGAACCATGGCGGGTCTGCCGGTTCCGCCGCTTCGGCAAGTGCACATAATTCTATGCATTTAGCAGGATTTGTCAAGCCAAAGGCAAAATTCTTACCCAACCTCTTTTCACTTGAGTAACCACCTTGTATGGCGCAATTAACGAAAAAAAACTATCTGTACAAAGTGATGTTTTGTTTGTTCGTTCGTTAACGGCCAATTTCAATGTCCGCCAGTTTCTCATAATACTTGGCGATAGCGGAATGGTCACATTGGCCGCAATCATTATTGTGGAGATACTGCAGGATCTCCTGCACCTGTGCGGTCATGGGGACTGGAGCACCTACAGAATGGGCACAATCCAGCGCGTTATTCAGGTCTTTAATATGCAGATCTATTTTAAAACCCGGTCTATCGTTACCAGCGATCATCATAGGCGCTTTGGCATTCATCACTGTTGAGCCGGCAAGTCCACCCTTGATCGCTTCAAATACCAGTTGGGGATCAACCCCGGCTTTCTGGGCAAGGGTCAGGGCTTCAGCAAGTGCCTGGATGTTGCAGGCAACGATGATCTGGTTGGCCAGCTTGGTGGTATTGCCGGCTCCAATTTCACCGCAACGAATTACTGAAGCTCCCATAGTCTCCAGAATGGGCTTGCAAGCATCAAACACTTCCTGTTTACCACCAACCATAAAGGACAATGTGCCATCGATGGCTTTCGGTTCGCCACCGGAAACCGGGGCATCCAGCATTTCGACACCTTTCTTTTCGAGTTCCGCTGCGATCTCCTGGCTGGCAATAGGATTAATGGAACTCATATCGATAAAAACCTGCCCTGATTTCATATAGGAGGCTACTCCTCCTTCTCCGAGCATTACAGCTTTGACATGGGGAGAGTTGGGAAGCATGGTCATTACCACATCACAGCTTTCCCCGATCTCTGAATTTGTCGTAGCTTTTGCTCCACAAGCAACCAGTTCATCGACGAACGCTTGTGTCAGGTCGTTTACCAGCAGATCTGTATACCCACCCTTTAGCAAGTTCTTTGCCATGGGTTTCCCCATGATACCGAGACCGATCAAACCAACTTTCATGTGTATATCTCCTCAAAAAATATTAAATTAACCTTTTACTGCACCCTGGGCCATGCCTTTTTCCAATTGACGGATAAAAAACGGGAACATCATCAGTACGGGGAAAGTAGCAAGGACAATGACACTGTATTGAACAAGAAAACGGGAATAGTCAGGATTTGTCCAGTTCATGAAGTCCCGATTACTGGCAACCAGATCCCTAATCCATAATTGCAATGGCCAGAGATTCTTGTCAGTAGGCACATATATGGAAGCAGAGAACCAGGCATTCCAGGCGAAGATTCCTGTATTCACCATGGTCACAAGCGCGAAGCTGAAACACTGGGGCAGCATTATCTGGAACATGATTCGTAGATCCCCTGCTCCATCCATCCTGGCAGCTTCCACGGTTTCTTCGGGAACGGATTCAAAAGCCTTAACCATCATGATAAGGAAGGCTGCGTTGGTGCAGTGCGGAATGATCAACGACCAGCGGGTACCTACCATGCCGAGAGACCGCACAACCATATATAGAGGCACTGTGCCCCCGGTAAAGAGGATGGTGAACACCACGAACAGTTTCAAAAAAGAATTGAGCTTGGTTCGACGGCTAAGCACATAACCACCAATAACATTGAGAACAAACCCAAAAGCAACGTTGCCGATCACATACAGGATGGTATTCAGATAGCCAAGCAGAATGCTGTTGTTCTGCAGCACAAGTTTAAAACCTTCAAAATTCAACTTCCCGACAGGCAGGATGACCAGCCCGGAATGCGCAAAAAGAAGTTGCCCCTCTGAAAGGGATGCCATCAGAACATGCCATAAAGGTATAACGCTGGAGAATGCGACCCCGAAAAGAATTACGATCAAGACAACATCTGCAATTATGCTTAAAGGTGATTTATCCTCGATCATGCCGGAAGAATGAGCACTTTTCCCCTTCCGAAGAATGTACATTTCTTTTGCTGTCATGTAATTATCCTTTCTCAGATCAATGTACTGCTGGAGAATTTCCGGCTTAACTTATTGGAAACGATCAGCAGAGTTGTCCCAATAATCGATTGGAACAGTCCTGAAGCAGTAGCCACACCGTAGTTTACCGTCTGACCAAATGCCATGCGGAATGTGTAGGTATACAGGCAGTCTGCTGTATCATAGGTCAAGGGCATATAAAGCAGCAGGACCTTGTCAAATCCCTGACGGAAAACAAGCCCAATGCGTAAGGTCAGCATGACTATGATCAAAGGCAGTATGGTGGGAAAGGTGATTTTCCAGAGACGTTGCCAGCGGCCGGCTCCGTCCATTGCTGCCGCTTCATGAAAATCTTTGTTCACATTGGCTATGGCAGCTATATATATGATTGAGCCCCAACCAGCACCCTGCCATATCTCGATAAAGGTGTTGATCAACCAGAAGACTGGAATGTTAGGGTTGGCGATCCAATTTTGCTTATCAAATCCGAACCAACTCAACACTATTGTAAGTGCTCCTGCACTGGATAAGAACTCACTGGCCAGCGTGGTAACGACTACCGCAGAGACAAAGAAAGGCATGTAGCTGATAGTCTGCACTGTTCGGGTATACTTTTTAAAGCGAAGTTGAGAGATCAGCATGGCCAGGATGACCGGGGCGACAAATCCCACCGTCAGATTAAGAAATGCCATGGCAGTGGTGTTCCGCATGACCTTCAAGAAGGTATCACCAGTGAACAGCTCGGAAAAATTTTGAAACCATATCCATTCACTGCCGAATATTCCACGTGAGGGGCGGAACTTTTGAAACGCCATGAGAAGCCCGAACATGGGCGCATAGTGGAATATCAAGAAATATGCAGCTACAGGAATAAAAAGCAGGTACAGTTTACCGTTGTGTTTGAAATCAAACTTCCATGACCCTTCTTTGAGATGGCGGGGTGATTCTTTCTTATCGTGATTTCTAATTTGCTTGGCAGATAAATTTGTTGTCAAGGTCTCGGCCCTCCTGAAATGAATAGTAGGTTCACAATTGGGAAAAAACAGAATAGGATTCAAGTAAGAATGTTTGCATTGGATCCATAGTTACCGATATAAGTTCTTGAAATAGAATATCGTATTGGTATTGTTTTATCAACCCACCTCCTGGTGTTTTGGTCCGTTAATTCGTTATCTCCCGTATTTGTAAGCACAGCTAGCAGTGCTTTCAACCCCTGGTATGAGGTTTCCTTAGAGCGTTCATTCAATACCGCCAGGTACTGTTCTTCTCCCCTGAGCTGAATCCATTGGTCCAAAAGTGGAAATCGATTTGAATAGTCAGGATTCTGCGGGTCATAGAGCACAACCCCCACGATTTGCCCCTCTTTGTTGTGAACATATTCCAGCGCAAAGCCTACTGTTTTTGAAAGATCGTCAGAGTTCATAATAGTCATTGCTGCACCATCTTCACCAAAAATGCTCTCAAAGTAGTATGCATCCAACAACAATATATCGGCTTCCCAGACACCAAACGTGGAAAGATAAGCAGCTGTTTGCTCAGGGTCAGGGGTATCGGTATAACTAAAGGTCATGCCCACTTTTCCGTTAGGTCCATCTACGCTGGAAAGATCAGTCATGACGGTGTCTGAATGGCTGAGTGAGCACACAGCAACCTGAAGGACGGGTTCGGCGTTCAAGCGGGTGAGAGAAGTAAAGAGAGTTCCCCAGATAAGTTCTGCAACAAGCACAATAAGGAAGCAGCTCAACCATGAAATGGAGTAGCTCGCCTTACCTGGTGTGAGTGTCACCGTTGCCGGCAGGGGACTGCAGGATGTCAGTATATTGTCATAGGTCTGGAAAGAGACAAAAGAACCTTCTTTGAAGGGCAACCTTTCAAAACAGGCTGGAAGGTAAACTTCGATGGGAATGAAATCCCTGTGAACACGAAGTCCAGTGTCCAGCCGAAGGACCTGCATCAGAACGCCCTTATGGAAGGATAGCCCATCCCGATAACCGAGAAAACGCCCCTCCTTTATTTCTTTTGGTTTATTTTCCTGCTCTGTGAGAATCTTTCTGACCCTATGGGCAGGTAAAATTTGCCGTTGCAGCAGCACGTATCCAAGTGTGAAGGGTAAAGCTGTCAGCAGGCCGGCAGAAACCGCATTAATAAAGTTGTATTCCTGTTGAGATAGCAGCACCGCGATGGCTCCTGCACACAGGAGCAGGGACAGCAAAAACAAGCCAACCCCAATGTAAACATTGCGTTTCAGAGAAGAAATAATCCTTTGGGAATACAGGGGCACCAGACTCATTTTTTGCCTGCCCCCTTTCGCAATCGTTCAAAGAGGGCATTATCAGGTTCTAAGAGAACTGATGTATTGCGGTAGGTTTGCTTAAACGCACATCGCTTTGTCCAGACAATTGTCAGACGGGGATCATGCGGGTTGCAGGAAGCGAATATGCAGCTCTTAAGTGCGTTCTTAATCTTCGTGACATCCTGATTGTCTGCCACCCTTTTTACATCTGTGACAGTATCAAGACCAAACGACAGGTATTCCTTCCGTCTGTTGCCGTAAATACGGTAGACGGTGAAGGTGTTGCCAAAAAGCTCGTAGTCGTATTCAAGGCTTCTTCTGCGAATGAGGACTTGCAACAGCAGCACGACTATCAACATTGGTAAACCAAGGATGACTACCATGAACACCCGTTGCCAGAACAAAGCCTGGTCAATTTCAAAAAAGACGCTTGCCAGTGTTAACCCCAGCATCTCGCCAAAAATGAAAAGGACAAGTAGTGTGATCTGTATCGCACGATACCAGGATCTCCACCGCTTTTCAGATCTCCAATCATGCCTAGAAACTGACTGTTCCAACATAAGCCATTTTACTCACATCATCAATTCTTTTTTGCGGTAATCCGATGGGGAAAAGCCGGTATGTTTCTGGAATACTTCGCTGAAATAACTTCTAGAACAGTAATTCAACATATCGCTGATATCCTGAATGGTATAGGTCGGGTTGGCGAGAATGGATTTGGCCCGCTCCACCTTGGCTTTATTGATGTAATCCCAGATCGTGATGTCCAGTTCTTTCTTAAATTTGCGGGTGAGGTAATATTCTGTATATCCAACGACATTTGCCAAAGTTTCTAAAGTGAGTTTTCCAGTTAAGTGCATATCTATGTAATCACAACATGTCTGGATGGGTTTGGAAATTCCAGAACGGAGGCGGCAGTTATGGACACGGGTCACAAAATCATGAAACATGGTATGCATGATGTGGGTGCGGTCGGTGATGCTGTTGCATAGCATTGCTTTAGATTCATAATAATCTCCCAGGTTGTATGCAGTAGCAGGCGATAAACCACCGCGGATCGCAGCACGCACACTGAGAGTGATAAACGTGATAGCCATCACTTCGGATTTGCGTACTGGATCTCCATCAGTATCAATATTGCCTCCAGAAGCAGCTGAAACGGCATTGTTTAACGCCTTTTCGTAGTTTAGATTTCCTTCTTCAATCATCTTAAAGAGCTCCAGCTCTGCTGCGTAGACACCCAGGTGGGAGTCGTTCAGTTGATTTGGCTCATGCAGGTTGGAATTATTCGCCCCAAGTGAATCATGCTGGATATCCACAAATGTGATCTTCTCTCCTGTGACGCAGTAATGAAGCATTTGAGAATAAGAGAAAAAACGGGAAGGAGAAACAACAGGCAGAGAGAATAACTGGGCAGTTAACTTACGACGATATTTAGGCGGCATGTATCGTTTATTAAGCAGGGCTTCGATATTCTTAATGGAAATCTCGCTAAGGAACAAAGGTCCTAAAACATGGATGTATCTTAATTCATGGTCTTCTTTTTCAAAGACAGAAACCCATTCCACGCCGAGGGGTATCGAAGAGACAAAAGGGGTGTCCTTTTCCCTGGCATGGGACAGGATCCCGGCATAATGCTCGGGCTGCCCGAAAATTGCCCGTGCAAAGGTATCTTCATCGACACATGTGGTATTGACCAGGGAAAAATTTTGATCAAAGCGCCAATAAAGTATCTTGTGAGAACAGGACAGCAACTCCAGGAAAAATGATATTTTTTCTTCAATATCCATCATGAAGCTCCATATTTATATAGAAACTTTTTCACCGGGAATGCTTAGTATACAGGTCTCGTTCAGTGAGGCGGTTTACAAACTGACCATCTGTCCTATAGGCATTGATATTCTGATACAAATAGGACAAAGCCCGTTCATCCCTGTCAGGTAGACCAGGAGTCGTATGGGGAGTGATCAGCACGTTGGGCAGGCTCCATAGGGGGGATGATTCCGGAAGGGGTTCCTTCTCAAAGGTGTCCAATCCCGCTCCTGCAATGGTTCTGTTCATCAGTGCATCGATCAGCGCTGGTTCGTCGACAAGAGAACCTCTGCCGAGGTTGATCAGGAATGCAGAGGACTTCATTTTTTTTAGGGAGTCCCTGTTAATAATGTGATAAGTTGCATCGTTTAACTCCGCACAAAGCACAACATAATCACAACGGCCAAGCATTACATCAAGGGAATCGCCCCTGTCTGTGGAAAAAACCTCATCCACATTGACAGGCTTGTCTGCAGAACGCCGCCATCCGAGCACTTGCATATCAAAGGATTTTACAAGACGGGCTACTTCCTGCCCGGTCTTCCCAAGCCCCACAATGCCGACAGTTTTTCCATACATGCCGGTTTTGTTCAGTCCACCTTTCATAAAATACTCCCGGCCTCCGGACCAATGGCGAGCCTGCTGTGCCCTGAACAATTCCGGAAGGTCGTATGTCAACGCCAACATGAACATCAGCACATGCTCTGCCAGCGAAGGGGCAGAGCGACCAGATGAACTGGTGAGAACAATGCCCCTCTCAAAGATTTCTGGCCTAACTGTCTTGTCCAAGCCTGCGTGTAAGCAGTGGATCCACTTGATGTTGGGTCCTGAAAGGATCACTTCATTGGCATCTCCTTCCAGGATGACAACATCTGCCATCTGAACAGAAGCAGCAATTTTCTCATTCTCATTGGGCATACAAAAGGCAACCTGAGCCGAAGATAATGCCTCCTGCAACTTTTTTCGGTTTTCTTCTTTCATCAGGTAAGTTACTACCAACACATTCTTGATTTCCGGCATATTAATCTTTCCTTATAAAAGACAGAATTGATTAAGAAAAATGATGGTTTTAATTGGCATTCTCATTTTACTAAATGTCAGTTAATTCGTGCGACTTATTAACCAGAAGCGACTTTTGCACCATTTTCAGAATAATCATTGATGATCTTGATTAATTTTATCGAACAGCGTTCCGCTTGAGGCGGAACGCTGTTGCATTGATAAAAGCAATTTACTTAATGCTGTCAAAAACCCGCTGATAGATATTGGTTACCTTCTCGGGAGAGTATTTGTTGAGCATCTTGCAGTAGTCTCCCCAGTCCTGATCGTTATCGATATCCAACTTGCCCATTATAAACAGGGGCACATTACTGGACATGAAAGTATCTACATTGCTGTAAATTTTGTTATAGGTGTTGGATTCCTCCGTGCTGAATTGGGCGCGAACTGACCGATCGATGAAGCCTATATTCTCATAGTAATCCCAGCGAGCCATCGCATCCCTGGCATAATCTGTATAGCTGGCATTAAGGGCAGGAACAAATCCTTCTCCATATAATCCAATGGACATGCGCTTGGCAGCCATGGCGGATGCCAGGTTGTTGTCGGTTAGTAGGCTGGCATCACGGTTGTATTTGATCTTGCCGTCCGGCTGCACTTCTGTTTGATAGGCACCATTGGTGAGACCATACTTGATGTAAATGGGATCCTGGGTCGCTTCAAATTGCTCCTTATTGAGACCAAAGCAAAGGACCGCCCCACCCTCGACTGTGAATAGATAATCCATAAAGGAGAGTACTGTGGGAAGATCCTCTTCAGCTACCTTGCGGGAGACCACCAGAGATTCTCTTAACCGACTGTACTGATAGAAGCTGTCAGGTATTTGACCCTGCTGTTCAGCAGTTCCGTAAATATCGTTGATCGGCTGGCGAGCGCCGTATACCACCATACCAGATGTGAAGCCATCACCTGTATCCATCTGGGTGCCGGTTTCAGCTCTGCGGCCGATCCACAAACCAACTTTACCGGTGTGGATCAGATCGGTGTTGATGGCATAGACCTGGTCACTGGTATGCTCTGCAAAGCTCTTATCCAGCCAGCCTTTTTCATACCAGTTGTTAAGGGCTTGCAGATAAGCACGCATATTATCGCTGTCCCCGCCAAAGCCTGCATTTAAGTTTTCATCTACATACCAAAGAGGAGCGCCTCCACCAAAGCCTGAATACAATCCGCCATCTTCATTATAGCCTTTGAAAAAAGGAGAAAAGGAATAACCATCGCTGATACCCAGGTCCGCTAACGCCCTGGTGAAGATCTCAAACATCCATTCCCAGTCGCTGATGTAAACAGGCTCACTTTCACCACTGGGGAATATGACATCGTCCTGCCAGGTGGTCTTGTCATTGGGGTCGGCAAACCCGTAAGTAAATGGTTCCCCTGTTGTGGGATTGGTGCCATACTTGGCTACCCAATCACGGCGATATAGGAAGCCCATAAAGTTGCCCAGGATCTCCTCTGAAACCGAGTACAGCTGCAGGATGCGGCGCTCCCCATCAACAGTTGTGTAAGCATAAGGTTTGAGATCAGGAAACTTTTCGAGATATGCCATGTAATTGGGCATATACTCTTCCATATAGGGGGTCAGATCATAGATGATCTCATCTGCCAACATTTCAGCAGCACTGATGGTGGAAAATGACATGTACATCAGATCTGAATATTCTTCTGTGGCCAGCAGGGTGTTGAAATTATCACGTTCGGAGCCAGCGATCGGTACCACAAAACTGAGATCGATCTTATTACCGTTGAATTCCAGCGTTTCAAAATATTTAACACCGGGGTTTTCTTCATAGGACATGTAATAGGTGGAATCCTCGCCCACCGGGATCCAGAAGCTGATGGGTACGGTGTCGCCGGTTCCAGCCCCATCACCGCCTGCATTTCCACATGAGGTGGTTGAAAGCAGCATGGACACACACAAAATCACAAATAAAAAGCGTTTCATTTTATATCTCTCCTTCTAATTACTTTCTTTATCTTCTCAGCCATCCGCTGATAAAAAATAGTTCCTTATTTTTGACCAAACTCATTCATCATCTTTTGAACTTTATAGTTGTTCTTTAGTATTTTCCAGTTCTTTATTGATCTCCTTTTTCAAGAAATTCGCTTATTGATCACAACACATTCATAGAACCCCAGTGTCTTTAGATGCAGACGCAGACGGTTTCCGACAACTTCATAATCCAATGCTTCTGGAGCTGAAAGCCCAGAACAAGTAACAGGAGAACCATCCCAGGGCAGTTCCACAACCTGGTCAACAAGCTTGGGAGGATCAAAGAATGAGGTGCCAAAGTGACCGCTCGTATTAACAAAATGAACGACTTCAAAGTCATCTTTTTTGCCATGAGTAATTTCCACCATGGGCGAAAGGGAACTTCCCCCCAGTGGAGAGAGTCCACACAGGTTCAGAAGTATATCTTTCATTAAAATAAACCAGTTGTCATGGCCTTCCTGATAATAGGAAGTAGCAGGGAACCAGGGTAGGCAAATTCCCTTTCCCTTTCCATAAGGAAAGACCGTGACACCGGGGTGATCGGTAGGTTCTTCCGTGGGATAACACAATTCCGGGGGACCGAAGCGTTCAGGAGAAAGATAAACAAGGTACTTCTCCATACCCTCTTCGCCATAAAGGATCTGGAACGATTTTCCTATAGCGATCAAAGACCGATCAGAAAAACTGGGAAATACTGCCCTATCCTCATGCCGCACCTTCAGCATGGAGCCAAGGGCCTTATCCATCATGGGGATTACCTCCCTGACACCAAGACAGGCAAGAGGTTTTTTCCCTATCCTGCCGCTTTCAAGCAGGTAACCACCCTGGGATACATAGGCATTGAGTGCCTCCTCAGCTGAAGGAGGTATGCGAGCTTTATCAGGAAGTAGAATAAGGCGGTACTTGCTCAGGTCCCGCCTGGTCAGTCCTGATAACAGGATCTCATCAAATGGGATATGACTTTCTGTCAGAACCCTTATCCAGCCCCGCTCTTCTATATTGGGAGCGGCATAGGAATCCTTGACCAGCAACACATTTGCTGCGGAGGTAACTCCGTAAAGGACATCCTCGTGTGCTTCCGCAAAAGCAAACACCTTGCGGACCCGTTCATATGCAGATTGGTCCTCCCGCGTATCAGGACGACCAAACATGTAATAATCGATGCCAGAAAAGTTGGCCAGGGTCTGCCAGAGGCGCAGTTCCTGCAGGGCGGGTGATACCGCCACATGGCGGTAAGCGAATCCCATCATGTCATTAGTTGTGCCGGTAACCTCCACACTCATCCCCCGCATCGCTCTTGCGTTGGAGGATGCGCTGTATTGCCACTGGAGCTGTCCCCGACCAAATTCTGAGCCGGATTCCTGGCGTATGTAATCTACCGAGCAGTAAGCGATCTCAGGATTGATGGAATGGATTAATTGAGTGATACGAGTATTCTGTGCTGCTGAGATTTCCTGCCTAAAACGAGAATGTGCTGCAGATGCAGCGTCGTCTCCCTGGGGCATCTGGGGAATATCCATGTGGTATTGCTCAAAAAACTTCTGCTTGCAGTTTTCACAATGGCAGAGACCATAGAAGCGATAACTGTAATCGATTGCCATCAAGCCCAGGCTTCCCATATTGCAGTATACGCCATCAAATGGGATCTCTGTTAGAAGCTCCTTCAGGATTTCATCCATATAGCCTCCAAGGTAATCACCATTGAGGCAGGTATGGACACAACCGTTGTATTCCACGATCTCGCCCTCGGCTGTACGATGGACCCAATCTGGATGCCGTTCATAAACGGGTCGCAGGATCTTGGAAAAATCCGTGCGGGCAATAGTCCGGATGCCGTTTTGATGACAGCGATCCACCAGATCCTTCAAATTGAATTGCTGTATATATGGACTTACAGGATGGTCTGCTAGTTTGCTGGGGTAGCTTGCAATGATGCCGGCAGCATTAAGCATGACGGTGTTGCAGTGAAATGATTTCAGGTCGGCAATGAACTGTTCAGGATCAAAGTTCAGGGTATCAATTTCCCTGAAGTTGGGTTGAATCACCCGCCAGGGGTAACCGTTCCACCAATGTTGCATAAATATCTCCTTTTATGCGTGATCCTTAATTAAACCAGTAGAACTTTTCAGCATTAATAATTTTATTAAGAGTATTTTATTCATATTCGCTGCAGATGTAAAGTCAATTATTCGCTAAAACGCCCACTATTTCGTCACCCGCAGACAGTGTGAAATAAATGGTCCTTTTAGTCCTGCCAATCTAAAAATTACACAAATCAACTGGCATAAAAGCAAAACCGTTTATATAAAAAATAACCGGCAAATACTATAATCCTAATGCGTAATAACTCTAAAAATATCGTTTATGGAAAGAAAATTATGATTCAAACCCTCGAAACCTTTCAAAAACAACATGACATGCTTTTATGCATGGATTCGGATGGAACTGTGATCGATGCCATGAATGCCAAACATAACCGCTGCCATGGAGAAGCATTCATCGAAGAATGGAGCCTGCAAGACCACGCGCACGAGATCCAAACCATCTGGAATGAGATCAACCTCTATGAAAAAAGCCGTGGCGTGAACCGTTTTATTGCCCTGGAGGAGATGCTCAGGCGTTTAGAGGGCCGCTACCTCCATACTGATGGAAATGAGTACGGTAAACTTCAAAGCTGGATCAACAAAGGAGACCTTTCCAACAACAGTCTTCAAACTGAGATACAATCCAATCCTGGCCCCCTGCTCGAAAAGGCCATGCGTTGGTCTCTCTCCCTGAACAAGAAGATTGCTGAATTAACACCTGAAGATAAACCGCCATATCCCGGTGTTCGTGAAGCCTTAGACTACGCCCTGGGAAAGCTTGATATCGCAGTGATCAGCAGTTCCAATATGTCCGCAATTCTGGAGGAATGGCAGGCACATGATCTTCTTTCCTACCCAAGCGTGATCACCAGTCAGGAAATAGGGACCAAGGAAGCCTGTATTGCAGCATTGCTGCAAAAGGGATATGCGCCTGACCACGTGTTGATGATCGGTGATGCCTATCCCGACGTGGAAGCAGCCCTTGCAAACGGCGTCTGGTATTATCCCATCTTTACCCGCCGGGAAGGGGAAAGCTGGATCGAATTCAGAGAAACATACCTGGATATCTTCCTGTCAGGCAATTACAGGGCATTCAGCGGTGCATTAATGGAAAAATTTGAAAATAATTTCAATACACAAGGAGCCTAAAATGATCGACCTTACAAAAAAGCCTTACTTTTTAAATTCAGAACAAATCCGTTGGGTGGAGCACACCATCGCTTCCATGAGCGAAGAAGAAAAGATCAGGCAGTTGTTTGTTCACCTTACCGCTGCAGGCGATGATGAAGAGTTGGTCAAAGAGGAAGCAACCACCATGCAAATGGGCGCGATCCGTTTCAACCCCAGGAAAAAGGAAGAAATGTGGAACATGAACCGCCTCTTCCAGAAATACAGCAAGATCCCGGTGCTTTCTGCTGTCAACGTGGAAGCGGGTGGCAATGGTGCAACCAGTGATGGCACCAATGTTGGGCAGCAGGTCAAGGTAGCTGCAACTGGCGACAGCAGCTATGCTTATAAAATGGGGCAGATCTGCGGCAGGGAGACCAGGGCTGTCGGTTCCAATTGGGCATTTGCGCCTATTGTTGATCTGATTATGAACTGGCATAACCCTGCCATCTCCACGCGTGCGTTTAGCAAAGACCCAGATGTGGTACTCGCCTTCGCCAGGGAGTATTTCAGAGGCATCTCTGAAAGCGGTATCGTCTGTGCCATGAAACATTTCCCCGGTGATGGTGTGGACGAGAGGGATCCCCACATTGCTACCAGCGTGAACGATCTCACCTGTGATGAGTGGGACGCCACTTTTGGCAAAGTCTACAAGGGAATGATCGAGGCAGGCGTTCAATCCATCATGACAGGTCATATCATGCTGCCGGCTTACCAGAAAAAGTTCAATCCCACCATGCACGAGGATGAATACCTGCCAGCAACTTTATCCAAAGAGCTGCTTACCGATCTGCTCCGCGGACAATTGGGGTTCAACGGCCTGATCGTTACGGATGCCAGTCATATGGTTGGATTGGCAGGCCGGTCTAAGCGCTCTAGGATGGTACCCGGCTCCATAATGGCGGGATGTGATATGTTACTCTTCTATAATGATTTTGAAGAGGACGTCCAGTATATGACAGACGCACTTCATGATAACTACCTGACCCAGGAACGCCTCCATGATGCATTGACCCGTATCCTGGGCCTTAAGGTTCTTGCAGGGCTGGATACCTTCACTATGGATAAGTTCCCACCTCAAGAAGGAATGGAAGTGATAGGCTGCCCGGATCACAAACAGGTATCCGTTGAGGTCTCTGAGCGGGCAATCACGCTTGTAAAACAGGTCGGGGAGAATATATTTCCCATCACTGACAAGAAACGCATTCTGATGGTACCCGTAGGACCCAAGCCCAGTCCCATTTTGTCGATCGCTGGCATGGGTGCAGATGGCAGCAAGCTCTTAAACGAACTGCAGGAGAAGCTTGAGAAGCGCGGCCATACGGTAACTGTCTATGTCGATCCCGTGGAAGCCATCGTGAAAAAAATGGCGATGCTTTCTCCCGAGCAAAGGGCAAATGAGTCAAAGCTTTTGGGCAAGAAAGGTGCATACGGAATGAAGTCGAGCATCGAAGCCCTGACCGGCTCGTATGACCTGGTTATCTGCGTTGCCAACGTTTCCGCTACCATGCGGACCACCCAACGCCTGGAATGGGCTATAAGTAAGGGCGGTTGGGATAATCCCTGGTATGTAAATGAGATCCCGACCATTTTTGTCTCTTTCAATTGCCCCTTCCACCTGGCAGATGTCTCGCAGGTTAAGAATTTCATAAATTGTTACGATGCGCAGGAGTCATCCGTGGAAGCATTCGTGGCAAAAATCGAAGGAGAAAGTGAATTTACCGGGGTCAGCCCTGTGGATGCCTTCTGCGGTATGTTGGATACCAGGTTTTAAACAAGCCAAGAGGAGGATTGCCGATGGAGAGTAGTAGGTGGTTCCGGGAACCTGCCCGTGAGATCCCTGTTGCACAGGCAGATGTCTGTGTCGCCGGTGGTGGCACTGCGGGATGCATAGCTGCTATTGCTGCAGCCCGTGCTGGAGCAGCGGTCATTTTGATTGAAAGACTGCCCGTACCCGGAGGTACTTATACCAATGGTGGCATCCATTGCAACAGTTTCTTTAATGCCGAAGTGAATCCCGAAAAGGCCAAGCGCGTTGTGGGGGGCATTCCCTATGAACTTGCGCTTCGAATAATTGACGCGGGAGGTTCTGCCGGCTTTATACCAACTCCCGACTCACATCATCACAGTCCCTACAGTTACCTGGCCAACCATGAAGTTTACAAGGGGATCATTTCTGAGATGCTGATGGAGGCAGGCGTGAAGGTATGCCTGCAGACCATGCTCTGTGATGTGGAAATGGAAGAGGAGTACATCAAGACCGTGTTCATCGAGAATAAAGATGGCCGCAGCGCGATCAAGGCAAAGCAGTTCATCGATGCCACAGGGGATGGCGATGTGGCCAGGCTGGCAGGATTTGAACAGATCGAGAACTGGAAAACTTATACCAAAATGTGCAGCGCACCGACGGGATTGGTTTTCGGTTTGGGCGGTGTGGACTTCGATCGGGTAATTGCAGAAAACCCCCAGGCTGTGCGCACCAATCCAGGTGAGCGTTCCTTCACCTTTGTACATGCCATCGATCAAGAACGCTATGCACCTTTGATGGAGCTGGACATCAATTATTTCACATCTTTCATGTTTATGCATCCCACAGAAGCAACTTATATTAACAATACCAAGGGTGAGAATATCGATGGTACGGATGCTGAAGCCCTGAGCCTGGCAGAGATGAAAACCCGGGTTAAGATCATGAAGCTGTCCAATGCGCTGAAGCAATGCGTTCCTGGTTTTGAAAATTCCTACATGTCCTGGGCTGCGACCCAACTTGGTGTACGGGCAAGCCGCATCACCATATGCGATAAGACCGTTTCTCAGGAGGAGATCTCCAATGCGGCCCGCTTTGAGGATGAGATCGGGCTCTACGGCTTCCATGACCTGAGCCCCAAGCACCCGAATTGCCTGGTCAAAGAGCCCGGTTTTTACGGATTTCCCTACCGGATGCTGCTAACCAAAGGCTGCCGTAATCTGCTTATGGCTGGGCGCTGTGTCACCGAAGAAAACGAAGCACACATGTCCACCCGCAACGTGGCGGCCTGCCAGGTCATGGGGCAGGGAGCAGGTGTGGCCGCTGCTCTATGCACAAAGATGGGGGTTGACACCCGTTCACTCCCTTATGAGTTGCTGAAAGAAGAGTTGCTGAAGCAGGACGTTATTCTGGATGTTTAAGGAATAAGGATCACGCAGATGAACACTATGTGGATACCTGAAAGAGAAACGCCTGTCATAGAAGCAGATGTATTCGTGGCTGGCGCAGGCACAGCAGGCTGCATTGCTGCCATTGCTGCTGCCAGGAAGGGAGCCAAAGTTGTGCTGGTGGAAAAGCTGCCGGTACCGACTGGTACATTTACCAATGGGGGAATTGTGGCTTATAGCTTTCACACTGCGGTTGCAGATCCGCAAAAAGCCAGGCGCATTGTCGGCGGAATACCCTATGAGCTGATCAACAGGATCAGGGAGGCTGGCGGGTCCAGCGGTTTCGTCCCTGTCGAAAACAGCCCCTATCCCTGTCCTTATTACATCATCTCAAATGCTGAAGTAGCCAAGGGCGTTGTCTGTGAGATGCTATTGGAAGCGGGGGTCAAAGTATATTTCCAAACCATGTTTTGCGGGGTTGCAATGGAAGGCGACTCTATAGCAGCTGCCTTTATTGAAAACAAGAGCGGACGTTTTGCTGTGGTGGCAAGACAATATGTTGACGCCACCGGTGATGGACTAATAGCGCATTTTGCCGGGTTGGAACAGACAGAACATTGGCAGCAGTATGATCAGGTTTGCGGCGGACCTACCGGGTTGGTATTTGCCATGGGTGGTATCGACTTTGATCGAGCAGTGACGGAAAACCCGAAAGGTTTTATGAAACGATATGATTACGCACCTGATCCTGTAAAACAATATTCTGGGTTTGAAAACTACGCCCTGGCACACATCGCTGATCCTGAGAAGTTTAAGAATATCTGTAAACTGGACATCAATTTTTTTACCTCCTTTTATTCCTTGTATCATGGGCATGCCAACTTCATCAATAATTCAAAAGGCGTGATAACGGATGCCAGTCAGGCGGATAATCTCAGCCGGGCTGAGCTTACAATGCGGGTTAAGATCATGCAGATGGCCGGTGCTTTCAGGAAAGATGTGTCCGGTTTTGAAGACTCCTATATGACCTGGGCGGCTACTCAGCTGGGGATTCGTTCCAGCAAGATCACTCTCTGTGACAAGATGCTCACACAGCAGGAGATCACCAATGCCGCTCGATTCGAGGACGAGATCGGTTTATATGGCTTTCACGACCTTGCTCCCAAGCGGGAATATTGCAAGATCCAGGCTCCTGGTTTTTATGGACTGCCTTACCGCATGCTGCTGCCTTTAGGATGCAGCAATCTTTTTATGGCGGGCCGCTGTGTGACTGCGGATATCGAAGCCCATATGTCCACCCGCAATACAGTGAGCTGCATGCTCATGGGACAGGGGGCCGGTGTGGCTGCAGCCATGTGTGCGCAAAAAGACTGCGATTCACGTTCACTTGCCTATAGTGAATTGAGAGAGGAACTCCTTAAACAGGATGTCATTCTTTCTATGTGAATAGCGCCTGTTACTACCTGGCTCTTAATATAGCCTGACTTCTATGGGAGAATTCTAATGCGCAAGATCCAGGAACTGAATAATCATTGGATATGCCAGGTCAAGGGTGGCAGTTTCCCTGTCACGTTGCCTCATACGTATAATGCACTGGATGGACAGGATGGAGGCAATGATTATTACCAGGGAAAAGTTGTATACACCCGGCACCTGACCAACCCTGCTCGTGAGGATGGAGAGCGGGTTTACCTGGAATTCAAAGGGGTCAATTCTTCCGCCGTGGTACTAATTAATGGATTTCCTGCGGCTATTCATAAGGGCGGTTACAGCACTTTTTATGCACATATTACACCTTACCTGGAAGCAGAAAACCTGATAAAAGTGGAGGTTGATAACAGTATTGACCCTTCAGTGTATCCTCAGAAAGCAGATTTTACATTTTACGGCGGCATTTATAGGGATGTGAATCTTATCATTGTCCCATCGGTTCATTTTGCCTTTCCGGATGATGGCTCATCGGGCTTATGGTTGGATGTATGCATGGAAGAAAAAACCGCCTGCATCTTGTACAAAACGGAGGTTGTAGGAGAAGCCGAAAGAGTGATCTTCCAGGTCTGCGAAGAGGAGAGCGGGGTAAAGATAGCTGAAACGACAGGAGTCAGTGGACAGGTACAATTGGCACATCCCCATTTGTGGAATGGAACTGAAGACCCTTTCCTCTATCGGGCAACAACCACTCTCTATCAAGCTGGAGAGGTCAAAGACAGCCTGAGCTTATGTTTCGGCTGTCGAAGTTTCCATTTTGATTCAGAAAAGGGCTTCTTTTTAAATGGCAATGCCTATCCTCTTCATGGTGTTTCCCGCCACCAGGACAGGGAAGGAGTTGGTAACGCCTTAACACCCTCCATGCATCAAGAAGACATGGCATTTATCCGGGAAGTGGGGGCAAACTCCATCCGCCTAGCCCACTATCAACATGATGCCTTCTTTTACGATCTGTGCGACAGGTATGGCATGATCGTTTGGGCTGAGATCCCCTATATTTCAGAACACCGCTCAGAGGGAAATGAAAACACCCTGTCCCAGATGAAAGAGTTGATCGGACAGAACCGTCACCACCCCTCAATTGTTTGCTGGGGACTTTCAAACGAGATCACCGTTTGTGGAAGCAGCGAAAATTTGATTGAAAACCACAATCAATTGAATGATCTTGCTCACCGCCTGGATCATCACCGACCCACAGCCATGGCCTGCGCATTTATGTTAGATAAGGAGCATCCACTGCTCCAAATCCCTGATATCATCGGCTATAACCTGTATTTTGGCTGGTATGTAGGGAAGGCAGAGGATAATGGCCCATGGCTGGATGATTTCCACCGCCAGAACCCATCCATCCCCATAGGACTTACGGAATACGGCGCAGACGCCGTGCTGCGTTACCAGACCGAAGAACCGGTAAAGGGGGATTACACTGAACAGTACCAGGCAATGTACCATGAGAATGTCCTGCGCCAACTGGCAGATCGGCCATATATCTGGGGCTATTATTGCTGGAACATGTTTGACTTTGGTGCAGACGCCAGGGATGAAGGCGGTGTGAGGGGGCGTAATAGTAAAGGACTGGTCACCTTCGACCGCGCTGAGAAAAAAGATGCATTCTTCCTTTACAAGGCTTTTTGGTCAAAAGAACCATTTATCCACATTTGTGGTAAACGCTTTACCCGGAGGTACGGAGAGGAAACAAACATCGCTATCTATTCCAACTTGCCTTCAATGACCATAAGAGTGAATGGTAAGGAATACATGCAGATGAATGGGGACAAGGTGTTTCGCTTCACCATTCCGCTGACAGGCAATCTGGCCATCGAAGCCCTGGCGGCAGATCAAAGCGACAATCTCTCCATTCAAAAAGTGGCAGAACCCGATGAGACCTATATGCCAATTATTGGGCAGGTTATCAATTGGTTTGACAAAGAATCACTACCCAAGCCGCAGGGCTATTTTTCATTACACGATACGGTTGAAGAAGTAATAAATGCACCAGGAGGTCTTATTTTTGTCGAGGAACTGATCAGGAACATGAGAAATGGCACCAATATTGATGTGGTCCTCGATGATGTGCTGCTTGGCATGATCGGAAGTGAGACATTCTTCTCGCTTTTGACCCGTTTTAACAAACGCGATCTTTTGGATGAACTTAGACAAATCAACAGGCAGCTGAACTTAATCCCCAAAGGATAAGATACTGGTTAATTTGTGGACCAGTAATTAAAACAACACGCCCTTTAAAGGCGTGTTATGTTTATTGTTTTCTGTGTATAACCAAATTGACAGTAAAGCCTTGCATGCAAGGTGAAAATGCTACTTTAATATCCTTGACAATGCTCCGAGAAGGAGAACGATATTTTCTTTAGATGAACCATAACTCATTAATCCAACTCTCCAAACTTTTCCTTTAAAGATTCCCAATCCACCCGCAACTTCGATATTGTATTCACTCAACAAGCGGCTGGAAACTTCAGCAGCGTTAACCCCATCTGGAACCTTGATTGTCGTTAAAGTAGGTAAACGATATTCATAAGGAACAACGGCTTCAAGCCCCAATTCTTGAAGGCCGCTCCACAATAATTCTGCATTTTCCCGATGCCGTTTATACCTCGCTTCGAGTCCTTCTTCCATGACCAGCCGCAGGCCTTCCCTCAGTGCATAACACATCGAAATGGGTGCGGTATGGTGATAAGAACGTTCTGAGCCCCAATAGTGCTCAATTTCGGTCAAATCAAAATACCAGCTGGGAACTTTGGACTTCCGGCGATGCAGCATTTCCACCGCACGCGGTCCAATGGTCACCGGTGCAAGACCTGGAGGACAACCGAGACCTTTTTGTGTACAACTATAAGCGATATCGATATCAGTATCATCAATTCTGACAGGAACGCCACCCAGCGAAGTGACACAATCGACAAGCAGCAGTGCGCCATGTGAATGAACGATTTTAGCGATCTCTTCAAGGGGTTGCAGCGTTCCAGTCGATGTTTCTGCCATCACCATGGTCACAATTTTCGCTGGTTTTTCTTCTAATGCAGTCTTTATATCAGCAGGAGAAAAAATAGAGCCCCAGGGTCGATCCAAGCGAGTCACGTCAGCCCCATAACGGGAGACCATTTCAAAGAGACGTTCTCCAAAATAGCCATTGGTACAAACCAAAACCGGATCTCCAGGTTCAACAAAATTACAGCATACCGCATCCATCCCGGCGCTCCCGGTACCGGATATAGGAAGGGTTAATTTGTTTGTTGTTTCAAAAACATACCTCAGCATCTCCTGGACTTCATTCATAAGATTAACAAACTGGGGATCCAGGTGACCGACCAGGGGGTGAGCCATCGCGCGTAAGACACGAGGGTGAACCATACTGGGACCTGGCCCCAACAGGATCCTTGGTGTTGTATTCAGTTCCTTAAAATATTCCATTTCTTTCTCCTGCTAATCAACAATAAAGTAATGTTCTTCTGGCAACATTTTTCCGGATTATATCACCCCAAATGAATAGCAAAAAATCAACATGATAAATATATCGAAATTTTATACAAAATAGCTAATTGGTAAGATCGGATCCCTAAACTTAAAATATAAATGGCCTTAGATGACATGTATTAATGGATTTCACGTTCGAGGATATGTAAAAGAAGCGCTTCAAGGCAAGACAAGAAAGAATCACAATCACCCCAAACTTGCCAGGATTGGCAATAAGTAACTGTATTTCAATGAACATGCATGTACTCCTCAATTCTTACCACACTTTACATATTTTTCTGAAAGAGGTCCTGACACAACGAACCGAGAAATACGCAAGTCAGGATCAGGCGATGTCAGGTTGCAAGCATGGGTAATTATCACTTAAATCGCCCTACAAGGTTTTTGACACCAGGTCAGACCAAATGTTAATTTTTAAGGCAACCAGTAGATATAAAGATTCCACTAAGACATTTACAGAGCAGTGTAACGATCTCGTGGAAATCATAAAATAACGTGCAAAACCTTGAGACTATTTCATTTTCAAATGAATTTTGAAGTCCAGAAACTGAGCAAATTAGTTTACATTCAAACAAACCGGCATACGCATTTTCATTAAGAATCTCTTAAAATAACGTTGCATAAAAGGATAGGGTGTCCGTACTAGGTGGACGCACTATAAAAGATTATAAATCAGGAGAAAAAAATGAAGAACCTAATGAAGTTGTTTGCGTTGCTTTTCGTTGTTGTAATGGTATTCAGCATGGCAGCCTGCCAAAAAACTGCTGAACCCGTCACAGAAGTAGAACCCACCGAAGAAGTTATTGAAGAAACAGAAGTGCCTGCTGCGACAGAAGCACCTTCCACTGATCCTTTAGAGATGATCACGGAAGGCCGTTACGTGCACAGCTACACCGCAGAAGGTCATGGCGATTTTACATACTTCTTCCATTTCTACAAAGAAATCCCTGTTCTGGGTGCCGCATTCTATGCAGGTTTCATGAATAACGGTGCCACCTTTGCTGGTACTTACACTGTGGAAGAAGCACCCTTTGAAGCTGCTCTTTATCCCGACCGGGAATCAAAAGTGGCGAATGCTGAGATGACTCAGGTAACCGCTCCATACACCATCACATTTTTTGATTGGGACGGCAACGAGATCGGTAAAGTCGGCTATGATGGAGATATTCTTTACAACGTGATGGAAGAGGGAGATGTCATTTATGGCCCTGGCAGCGGAACAGTTTTCTACGAGCACGACCTGGAAGGTAAATACCAGAGTGTCTACGATGGCGAGGTTGGTGTTCCTTATCTCAGTTTTGTCGGCGATGAAGACAAAACCTCTACCCTGGCTATTAATCACAACCAGACTTACGCTGACCTGGTTGGTGCTATGATTGAAGGTACCTGGACAGCTGAAGAGACCAGCGAGGGTGGCATTGACTTCACCTTGGTCCCCAATGACAGCGCCGATACCGGTGCAAAGGTCAGTGTGGCAGCTGATAAAAAGACTTGCACTTATACAGCTGATGGCGGCGATCCCATAGCCATGTCCAATGATGCTTTCATGGGTCCCCAGCTGGCTTATGTCTTTCAGGGTGTTGTAACTGTAGAAGCTTATGGCATCGATGCTGACCTGTTCCTGAATGCTTACGATGATGGCACCTGCCAGTTGGTAGCTGATGTTATGGGCCAGGCAGCTGTCCTGGATGAATGCACATATGAATTGAACGGCTTTACTTTCAACTTCAATTTCAATACGGCTACCGATACTTCCTCAAGTGTGGATGCATCTGGAACCATGACCGTTCCGATAACAATTGTCGGCACCCAACTGGGCGATATTGATACTGTCCTGACACTTAATAAGGAAGAAGCCGCAGCCGAGCGCCAGATCGTCCATGTATTTGAGAGTGTTATAAAAGTGGAGTCTTACGGAATCGACGCCAACCTTATCATGAACCTCTTTGATGACAATTCCCTGGAAGTCATTGCCGATGTCATGGGCAAGCAGGCTGTGATGGACGAAGGTACCTACGTTCTGGATGGCTATACTTTCAAATTTGATTTCAATGTCGCTGAAGACGCATCATCTGAAGTCGATGGAACCGGCACCATCACCGTGCCCTTCATTATCACCGGTACTTCGTTGGGTGATATCGATACTATTTTGACTCGCAAAGCTGAATAATCTTTAGCTTCTCCTTCGAGAGCGTCTTTCCTTCTAGAAAGACGCTCTTTTTATAATTTTGCATAAGTGTTGGCGAGTTAACTTTGGAACGATAAGCTTTTGAGTGGTCATCAAATCAATTGTTCTCGACAAAAATGCCGTTGTATCCAGAGGGGTGGGAAATCAGGTATTATTATTGAAAAGTGAAGGGTCCTGGCATGAGGATCCACCCAAAAAGGAGTAAAAATGTCTGTTGATGTGCGAATAGAAGAAGCCAATAAAAAGGTAATGAATATCCTGACAGGTGCCAGGCCTGTATGGAAGGATATCCGCAAGGCTGTTGATGTCATCCCGGGTATGACAAAACAAACGATACTGATCCCTGGGCCACCCATTGCACCAGACAGGCTGCCAATCCCCGTTAAAACCTCCGTTTGTGGAGCTGTTGTCCATGAAGGGCTTGCCAAAGACACAGAATCAGCCTGGAAATTGGTGCTAAAAGGGGAGATCAAGGTCGAACCAGCACAGGATCACAATTGTTCCTGCGCAGCTTCAATGGTAACTTCAGCCAGCATGCCTGTGTTTGTGGTGGAAGATCCTGTATTCAAAGGCCAGGGGTTCTGTACCCTCCATCCCGGATTGAAGCCGAAGGTTCTACGCTGGGGTTTCTATGATGAAGAAGTGGAGAATGATTTACAGCACCTCGAGGATCCTTTTAGTGTGGTGCTGGGAGAAGCGGTTCGCAGGTCAGGCGGCATCGATCTTGTCAATGTATTGTCCAAAACAGCGGGTATGGGAGATGAGAACCATAACCGTCAGCCGGCAGCTTCCATGTATCTGGCGCTGCAGATGCTCCCTTATCTTTTGGACACGAAGCACCCGGATAGAGATTTGGTGATCAAGGAGTATTGTATCAATCATCGTTTCTTCCTCCATGTGATGATGGCGGGAGTGGGAAGTATCACTGCCACTGCCAAGCAGGTGCCTTTCTCCACGGTCATGGTAGGTATGGGCGGAAACGGTGTGGAGTTCGGTATCCAGGTAGCAGCTACAGGCAATACCTGGTATACAACAGAAGCTCCCCTGATCCTGGGCATCTTCCTGGAGCCCACCTATACTAAGGATGATCTGCTGGGATACCTGGGGGATAGCTGTGTTACAGAGGTGTATGGATTGGGCGGCATGTCCGCGCTTGCAGGACCAGCCTATGCCCAGACGACTGGCGCCACCTTTGCGGATGCCAGGGATCGAACCGAACGGGCCAGGGCTGTTTCGCTGTGTGAGCATACCTTCGCGCGTATTCCTTGGGATGATTTCCGTGGATTGCCCGTAGGAATCGATGTGCAAAAGGCCGTGGAACTCGATATCCTGCCCATCAGCCATGGCGGTTCTGCGCTAAAGACCGGGGGACAGGGTGGTGCAGGAGCGACTGAAATCCCAATGAACTGTTTCAAGAAGGCTTTGCAGGGAGTTCACCGGGCTTTGTCGAATCAATAAAATAGAGCTGGTGATAATTATCTTGAGAAGTAAATTATCACGGCAAATTGATTGGTTGGGGGCTCTGTATGCGGCTGCCATGCCCATAGAGCACACCAAAATTGGTGCGGGTTAAGTAAGTATTACCAATTGCTTATTTAAAGATGAGATCGACTGAACGATCTGCTGACACAGGGGATTGATCTTGTGCCAGTCGAGTCTGGCAGGGTTTTCGCGACAACAATTAAAAGGGCACTTCTTGTCTTATTTAATGATGCTTGTTTAACACCGTAGACTCCCAATATTGGTATAATTTTGCGCATGAAGCGTTTTATTGGTATCATCTTTGCAACCCTTTGCCTCACACTTTCCTCAGGTTGTTTAAAATCGGAACCGCGCTATTCCACCCCCGTTGACCTGACAGAAAAAATCCAACCCACTGCGAGCATCTCCGCAACTCAGCCGGCTACAGCAACCGCAACTTCCACTGCAACCCTGATACCCACCGAAACCCCCACCCCCACGCTTACCCCGACGATCACGCCAACACCCTGGCAGGTCACTCTTTTCGATCCGCCCAACATGCGGCCCAATGTCGAAAGTGTATCCTACATCGCTGACACGTGTGATTACCTGTTAGCCCGCTGGAATGACCAGAATAGTTCACCTGGCACGATTGTTGTACCCATTATGTTTCACTCGGTTGCGCAACCGGGTCGGGTGATCACGGACAATACGACGATAAGCATGGAAACATTTTTTGCATTTATGGATTATGCCAAGCAGCTGGGTTACCAGACCATTACGGTCGCGCAGCTGCATGCCTTCCTCACTGAAAATGCCAGGATTCCTGAGCTATCCATGATCTTGATCCTCGATGACCGCCGTCCCGGTGTCACTGAGTTATTTCTGCCTTACCTCGAAGAAAACCAATGGACTTTGACCCTTGGTTGGATCAGCGCCTTCAATGATGACGCTATCTGGTCGCGCATGGAACAGATGGCAGCGACAGGCTTGCTGGATGTCCAATCCCACGGCTATGAACATGTCTACATCCAATCTTTTACGGACACAAGTATTATTGAGCAGGAAGTCTCCCTCTCCAGCGAATTGATTGAAACCCACTTTGGCAAAAAGCCGACCGCCTATATCTGGCCGGGAGGGAATTTCACCCAGGCTGCGGTTGATATTGCTGAAGCTGGCGGCATGAATCTGGGCTTCACTGCTTACTCCCGCGGCGCATTGATGTTCAACGCCATCCCGTTGGGTGAAGATGAACAGGAAATTTCCAACCCCCTGATGGTGCTGCCGCGTTTCTGGAGTACCGCCGCTTTCCAGGCGCTTGATGAGGGCATAAAGGTCAGCCAGGCGGCCAAAGAGGATGCTGACGTGGTGCGCGAATCACAGGAACAGTACCTGGCACTTTTTTGCCATGATTGAGGTCATTTGAGATCATCCCGAACTTTTACCACTCTCCTATCTATCACGACTGTACTTGTTTTGTGCAGTTGCTACCGCCCGGTTTCGCGTTATGAACCCTGGCAGGCTCCCGCAGGGCAAAGCACCGCGGCACCTGTAGAGATTTCTTCTCCAACGCCGATCTTCCAGGAAACCCAGGCAGAGCAGGTTGAGCACCACACGCCAATAACACCAACCCCTGACCCGGTTCGTGCCCTGCCAACCCAACGCTCTGAATCGCTTGAATATTATGTCAAACCCGGTGACACATTGGCCAAGATCGCCCTGGCCCACCAGGTATCGGTAGCTCAGGTCATTGTTGAAAATAAATTACAGAACCCGGATATTATCGAGGTGGGGCAGTTGCTGATCATCCCCCCTGCTTCAGCCAATGCCCAGGGGTCAGGGCTGAAGCTCATCCCCGATGCCGAACTGGTGTATGGCCCCACGGCAGCTTCTTTTGATGTAGACCATGTAGTCAACAGTGTGGATGGCTACCTGGCTGGTTATAACGATGTGATCGATGGGGCATCGTTCACCGGCGCAGAGGTTGTTCAAAGGGTCGCGGATGAGAACTCGCTCAATCCACGCCTGCTGCTGGCAATGTTGGAATACCAGAGCGGTTGGGTGACGAACCCCGCGCCAAATGAATCTACTTTGCTTTATCCAATGGGCCGCATAGATCCCTGGCACCAGGGGCTTTACAGTCAGATGTCCTGGGCAGCCAATGAATTGAACCGTGGCTTTTACCTGTGGCAGCGCAACCTGCTGGCGGTCTGGACTTTATTTGATGGGTCTGTGGTGGCAATCGACCCGACGATCAATGCCGGCACTGCAGGATTGCAGTATTACCTTGCCCTTTTCTATGGCAAGCAGGGTTGGGACCAGGCTGTGTCTGAACAAGGGTTTGTGCAGGTCTATCGCAGGTTGTTCGGCGATCCTTTTGCGTACAGTTACGAGCCCCTGGTTCCTGCAGATCTTTCTCAGCCCGCTTTCAATCTGCCATTTGAGGCAGGTTCCACCTGGTCATTTACCAGTGGTCCGCATGGCGGTTGGAATGATGGCACGCCCTGGTCCGCATTGGACTTTGCACCGCCTGGTGAGCCGTTGGGTTGTTCCAGGACGACACACCCGGTGGTGGCGATCGCCGCTGGTGAGGTCGTCCGGTCAGGGAATGGTGCTGTTGTGATTGATCTGGATGGTGATGGAATTGAACAGACCGGATGGACCTTGCATTATGCGCACATCGACAGCCAGGGAAGGATCGAGCAGGGTACCCGGGTTAACCAGGGTGACCCGATTGGCTACCCTTCCTGCGAAGGGGGTTTCTCAACTGCCACCCATTTGCATATTGCCAGACGTTATAATGGAGTCTGGATAGCTGCCTTCGGGGATCTGCCTTTTGTGATGGACGGTTGGATCCCAGAATCCGCTGGCATAGAGTATGATGGTTACCTTATAAAAAATGAGCAAACAGTCGAGGCCTGGGATGGCCAATTCGATATCAACCAGATCGGCCGTTAAACAACGCCTTCAAAAACAGCGCCGCCGTAGGGTATGGGGGATGCTGTTCGTTGGCAGTTTTGGCGCGATCCTCTTGGGTTCCTTGTTCTTTAAACCGGTCCTCGCGCCGTACGCCTTTTCCACACAAAGCCCCACCAGGACCGTGGTGAACACACCTACATTGACCCCCACTGCAGTTGTGGAAGCGGTGGTCACAAGCGAACCGACCATTGCGCCCACCAGCACCCAGGTGGTGATCAAGTCCCTGCCCACCCAGGTGCAGGTCATCACCTATCCCAAAGATACGCCAATCCTCTATTATGCCCAATCTGGTGACAGCCGGGATGTGCTGGCGGTTCATTTCGGGGTGGAGGTGGGCGAGATCAGCTCGACCGATTTTATCCCGGAACAGGGTTTCATTCCCCCCGGTCAACTGCTGCTCATTCCCTCGCGCCTGGACGAAATCAGTTCCCCGCTTAAATTGATCCCGGATACCGAAGTGGTCAATTCGCCATCCACGGTCGACTTTGACATCAAGGCTTTTGTTGAAGTTGCGGGAGGGTATCTCGCCACTTACAGCGAAGACCTGGCCAGCACCGGCAGGACCAGCGGGGCAGAGATCATCGCCAGGGTTTCCCGTGAGTACAGTGTCAACCCTCGCTTGCTCCTGGCTTTGCTCGAATACCAGGGCGGTTGGGTCTATGGCACCCCGGCTACCCAGGCAGTGCGCGATTATGCGATGAATTACATTAGCGATGAGCGCAAAGGCTTGTTTAACCAGTGTGCCTGGGCGGCAGGTGTTATCTCGGATGGCTATTATGGTTGGCGTGAGGGTCGCGTGGTGGCTATTTCATTCCCCGACAAGACCATCTTGCGCATGGCGCCTGATCTCAACAGCGGCACCGTTGGCTTAATGAACTTCTTTGCCCAACTCAACGACCCGGTGCAGTGGGGCCTGGCTTTATATGATAATGCCAGTTTTATTTCACTGTATAACAGTATGTTTGGCAATCCCTGGCTGAGAGCCCAACAGTTTGAGCCGCTCTTTTCTCCCGCGATCACGCAGCCCGAATTCATTCTGCCCATCGAAGCCGGCAAGATCTGGGCGTTTACAGGCGGTCCGCATGCCGCCTGGGGGGTGGCAGACGTCAGGGCAGCCCTCGATTTTGCGCCGCCCAGTGATGAGGGAGGGTGTGTGGAGTCACCGGAGTGGGTCCTGGCAGTCGCACCGGGTCTGGTCGTCCGCTCAGAGTATGGCGCTGTGGTGATCGACATGGACGGCGATGGATATGAACAGACCGGCTGGAATATCGTCTATATGCATATAGCCACCAAGCACCGGGTACCACTTGGCACCGTGGTTGCTGCCGGTGATCGCCTGGGGCATCCCTCATGCGAGGGCGGTCGTTCGACGGGCACTCATATGCACATTGCACGAAAATTCAACGGTGAATGGGTCCCTGCAGATGGTCCATTGGCATTCAACCTGGCTGGATGGGTTACCCGGGCGGGTGCAGAAAATTATACCGGTTGGCTGATCAAGGATGACAGGATCATCCGGGCCAACCTGGCGGCAACTTACGATTCTCACATCAAGGTCGAGCCCTGATCACGATTTAAATTATCCAGCCAATGAAAAAGCATCTCATATTATTCACCTTGATGATCATTTTGCTGATCCTGCTGCCATTGACTGGTTGCGACAGCGCCAGCCCGGTCTATATTATCAATCCAACCCCCACACCGGAATTGGTGCTTGAGACAACTTCAATACCTTATCCGACCAGGCCGGCTTATGCTCCAGGCACTCTGGTGGATTACACTGCCCAAAGTGGCGACACACTCCAAGCCCTGGCGGCGCGGTTCAACTGCTCAGTGGCTGAGATCCTGGAAGCCAATACTTTTATCCCCGGGGAAGTGACAACCCTTCCCCCGGGCATGCCGATGAAAATGCCGATCTATTACCGCCCGCTTTGGGGAACTAATTACCAGATCATCCCGGATAGTGCTTTTATCTTTGGCCCGGCAAATAAGGATTTCAATACATTTGCTTTTGTCAATAGTTCACAAGGCTGGTTTAAGTTTTACGAAACATATTCCATGGGCAGGCAGTTGAGTGCTGCCCAATTGATCCTGTGGATCGCTGAAAATTACAGCATCAATCCAAAATTATTGCTCGCCCTGGTCGAATATCAAAAGCAGGCCTTGACAGACCCGCAGCGGGTTGAATCGGATGAGGAAACCTGGCTGGGATTTGATGATCCTGCATATTATGGTGTTTACCTTCAGCTTTCTTATGCGGCGAACCTGCTCAACGATGGTTTTTATCGCTACCTGGATGGCGATCTCATCTCATTCGACCACCTCGACGGTCGGGTTGAGTACACAGGCCCCTGGCAAAATGCTGCGACCGTCGCCATGCAGTATTATTTTTCACGCCAGATGGATGGTGAAGACTACAATCAGGCCATCGGACCGGATGGTTTTTACAGAACTTACGCGAATTTGTTCGGTGACCCATGGGCAGGTGATGAGCCTGCCATCCCGGGTAGCCTGTCTCAACCATACCTGCGCCTTCCATTCGCATCCGGGCAGACCTGGGCTTTGACCGGAGGCCCCCATACCGGCTGGGGCAACCTTTCACCATGGTCGGCGGTTGATTTTGCGCCTCCATCTGCAGCTGGTGGATGTATTCCCTCTGACCTTTATGCGGTGGCGGTTGCGGATGGCACGGTGGTACGTACTGGCCCGGGCATTGTGGTTTTGGATCTCGATAATGACGGTGATGAGCGCACAGGTTGGGTGATCTTTTATCTGCATATTGCTGAAAAGGACCGCGTGGTCAAGGGGACTGTATTGCAAGCCGGAGACCCGATCGGGCACCCATCCTGTGAGGGCGGGAAATCAACCGGCACCCATATCCACATTGCCCGTCGTTATAACGGGATGTGGATTAAGGCGGATGGCATCATCTCGCTGAACCTGGATGGCTGGGTGGCAAAAGACGGTGGGAGTCCCTACGCAGGGTACCTGGTGAAGGACGATTGGACCGTGGTGGCAAAAGTTAACCCGGACAATGCCAGCTTTATTACCGCTCCATAAAAAAACAAGCCTTGTGGGCTTGTTTTTTCTCTAATTCATAGTAACTATTAACGCAGGTAAAGCCAGGGATTGACTGCTGTTCCACTGAATCTGAGTTCAAAATGCAGGTGTGGACCGGTGGATCTGCCTGTTGAGCCCATTAAGCCGATTACTTCACCCTGGTTTACATTACTGCCGCAAGGCAAAAAGGAATTGTCGAGCAGGTGGGCATAGTAGGTTTGCACGCCATCATCATGGTCAATGATCACCAGGTTGCCGTAACCGCGATCGCTCCACCCTGAAAAAACGATCACGCCTGAATCTGCTGCGTAAATATTCCAGCCCGATCGTCCCTCAAAATCCAACCCGTTATGCACCGGGGGATTCCAGTCATAACCTGAAAGGGCATGGCTGTCTGTAGGGAACACAAAGGTGCCCGTGCCCACGATGCCAAAGTATGAGCCGGTACAGGCTCCAGGTCCAAGATACCCGGCGCCAACTGCGGGGTTATCCCTGGCGATGACCCATGAAACTGTGGGACGGCGACCACCAGGTACAAAAAGCATCGTACCGGGAGCAATGTTGGGTAAGGACCAATTACCAATCGTATCGGGATCAAGGCCGTTCAGGGGGTGATTTATGATGTCTTCAGGTGTTACGCCATAAAATTCTGTCACCCCGTTCAAGCCTTCGCCTTCACTCCACATGTGGATCAGGCCATCTTCCGGTGGGATCAAAAGCCTGGTATCAATACCTATACCATCTGGTGTATCCCCCAGGGTATAGCGGTTGGACCACAGTACGGTTTCGGGTAACAGTCCGAATTTTTCTGCGATCAGGAAAATGGAATCACCGGCAACAACAGTGTATTCAATGATCTCCTTGCGTGGTTCATCGACAGGGGTCATCTCCGGCATGACGGTCGTATTCAGTTCCATCTGCTTTTCGATTGCTTGTTGTGCATCTGGAGTTTCGAACTTTGGAGTGATGAAAACCTGTGGGCTTGGGATCGTGGTTGGTACATTTGATTCTTCCAGGGATGCGGCACGTCCTACAACCAGTGAGCCAATGCCCCAGATGGTCAGTAATAAAACAGAAATACACAGCAATCCAAGGAACAACTGCACAATTTTATTCTTTATGTCCAGGATCGGTTTTTTCTCTGATTCTGGCTTTATGGCATCTTGAACGGCTGGCATTCCCGGTTCTTCCTGGATTGTTTCGTCCAGGTTGATCTCAATGTCATTTTTTGTTTTCTTCATATCTTAAAACCTCGAACGGCATAATAACACAATCTTGCCAGCCTCACAAGTCAATTATTAACGCGAAAATGCCTGGTTAGGGCGTGATAATTAGGTTTAAGGCTGGAAATACTTGGCTCTTATCCCCGAAAGATCAGCAAAGCTCTGGTTTGCGATTGCGTTGAAAAAATCTTCAGTCGTAGCAATCTCATAGGATTTTGTGTTGAGATATTCTTTGATTGCCGCAAAGAATGCCTCATCCCCGACGGTCTCCCTGAGTTCCTGTAAGAATATTGCTCCATTCAAGTAGACCGCATTGCGGTAGGCTTCATAACCCTGGTCAAGGTAAATGCTGGTGTTGATGTACCCGCCTGGACCTTGTCCATATACGCGGTTATCCCACCACCACTCCACCAATTCGGGGTGATATTGTTCGTAGTAGATGACTTCACTGTATGTGGCAAAGGCTTCATCCAGCCAGGGTTCGATCGCCTGGTCATTACCAACCAGGCTGAAGAACCACTGGTGGGAGGTTTCATGGGGGGTGATGATCGTCAGGTTCGTTTTTGGAGTACCGTCGTAGAAATTATAAAATCCTTTGCTTAAAAGGGTCATCCCATCATATTCCATGCCATGGAAAAAGTCTGCTTCAACAGTCGTAAAAGTACCACGTGTATATGTGCCATACTTTTCGCCATAAACCTTAAGTGCCTTGGCGGCAATTTCAGCAGCTGCAATACATGATGTGGTGTGTTCTGGGAAGGCATAAGAAAGGATCGTCACCCCATCCTGTTCGATCTGGTGGATGATGTAAATGTCACTGATCGATAGCGCGAACATGCGTGCAAGTGGCAGTTGATAGCTGATCACGCCTTCCTTCTCCTGGGCAGCTGCGCTGGCAGCGATTTTCATGTTCTCACGGCGGTCGGTGAATATGAGGTTGACTTCAAAATCGGATGACTCGTACACCAGGTATTCACCCACAAACTGGCTGTTGACCAGCCAGAGGTCATGCACCTGCCAGCCTTTGCCGTCGATCCATGGCGGAATGAATGGATACCAGTTGGATAGGTTCAACTGCCTGCCTGAGTAGCCAAATGTTCCCTCCCGCACCGGGATTAGCATGCTGTAAGCAATCTTCAAAGTTAACAGTGCACCTGGGGCTAGAGGTTGGTCGAGTGGTATGATCATCCGGCTGCTATCCCATGAATAGAAGGTGATCGCCTGTCCATCACCATATTTCATTGAGTTGATCCAGAAAGCATCCTGGTAATTTGTTGCTGGTACCGCCAGTACAAGTTCGGTGATCATATCACTCGATTTATTCGTATAGTTTATTTCTTCCTCAACGGTCACAAAATGATTGTAGTAATCAACTACCAGGTCCAGCCGGTAGCGGGTTTGTTGCCCGTTCATCGGTACTTTAATGGTTGGTGTGGGGGAGGGAAGCGGGGTGGCGGTCGCTGTGGGGGTCAGCACGGCAGGCGGGACAACGGTAGCCGTTGGCGTGGCTGGGGCACTTTCCTTTTGACAGGCGCTCATCAACATCGCGACAAAAATTAAGCAAACAATTAACTTACTGGTTTTTTTCCTCATCACCGGTTCCTCAATTCAATATCTTGGGACGCCAACCCCATTATATACGATAAAACTTGGCTGAATCGCCATGTATTTGCTTTATAATTTACTCCTTGAAATAAATTGGGACAGACTATGAAACTTCGTAAACCTTCCGGCATGACTGCTTTTTCCTTGATCTGGGTGGGGCAGGTCTTCTCTTTGATTGGTTCTGCGATGAGCCATTTTGCGGTGGGCATCTGGGCATGGCAGAAGACCGGTCAGGCGACTCCCATGGCAATGATTGGCTTTTTTGGCTTTCTGCCTTTAATCCTGATCACACCGATAGCCGGCGTATTGGTGGATCGCTGGAACCGTAAGTTGGTCATGGCGTTAAGTGACATTGCCACTGGTCTGACCACGATTGTCATGCTGATCCTGGCTCTTACGAATACGATGGAGATCTGGCACCTTTACATCATTGCTGCTTTCAATGGCATATTTGGTTCATTCCAATGGCCTGCCTATTCCGCTGCCATTTCCCTGATGATCCCCAAGGAACAATACACCCGGGCAAGCGGGATGATCTCCCTGGCAGAAACTGGTTCAGGCATACTTGCTCCAATTTTGGCTGGCATGTTGATCGGCAGCATAGGCATAAAAGGCATCTTTTTTGTTGACATCATCACCCTGATTTTTGCGCTTTCCATGTTACTCCTGGTAAAGATTCCAAATGTTGACCGTAGTCAGGCAGAAGAAACCGGGCGGGGCAATTTCTGGAGTGAATTAAAGTATGGCTTTAACTATCTCTTTACGCGAGCCAGTTTGTTGGGATTGCAGTTGGTTTTCTTTTTTGGTAATTTCTTTGCCAGCATCGCCTATGCCTTGATCGCCCCCATGATCCTGGCGCGCACCAGCAGCAATGCAACCATTCTTGGTTCGATCCAATCAGTGGGCGCAATCGGCGGTGTGATTGGCAGCCTGGTCCTCACTGCCTGGGGCGGACCCAAAAGAAGGATTCTCGGTGTCTTACTGGGTTGGATCGGGACGGGACTTTTAGGTGTGGCATTGTTTGGCGCTACCTGGTTTATCCCTGTCTGGATGGCTGCCAGTTTCCTGGGCAATGCCATCCCGCCGGTCTTAAATGGTTCAAATCAAGCCATATGGCAGTCCAAGGTGGCGCCGGATGTCCAGGGGCGGGTTTTCTCTGTGCGGCGCCTGGTTGCCCAGGTTGCCTCTCCCCTCTCACTGTTGATCGCCGGACCGCTGGCAGACAAGGTCATGGAACCTGCCATGCAGGATCAAGCTACGGCGATTTCCCGGCTGCTGGGTCCAATTTTTGGCACCGGACCCGGCGCGGGAATGAGCATCATCGTAGTGGCTTGTGGTCTTTTGATGGCATTGGTGGGGGTGTTGAGTTTCAATTTTTCGAAGGTGCGCAACGTGGAAACACTCTTGCCCGACCACCAGGCATCTCCCGCACCTGCGGCGCCTACTATCGATTAATTTATTTTGGTTAACTTAAAGAACAATCCTACTCTGGCAGGATCGTGATCTTGTTGCGGATGGCAGCCGTCTTTCCCAACATGGCGATCGAAGGGCAGTATTTCGTTTCTGAAAGTTCCACAGCGCGTTCAACAGCTGTGCGATCGATAGCATTCCCTTTGACCACGTACTCGATTTCGATCTGTGTAAATACCTTGGGGTGCTCTTCCGCCCTCGTAATATTGACAATAACCTGGAATCCGGTCACGTCTTGCCTCTTTTTCCGTAGGATGGAGATGACATCCATCCCCGTGCAGCCTGCCAATCCAATAGCCAGCAGGTCGGTTGGGCGAAACCCCGCATCATGCCCACCGACCGCCTCACCTGCGTCCATCCGCACGGTAAACCGGCCATCCGTTGTTCCATCAAAAGACATATCATTTTTCCAGGTTGCATTTGCGTTCATAAACTCTCCTTTTTTATGCCTGGTATGAAAGTGGCCAGGTGGGTAGTACATCGAAAGCCAGATCACCCAGGTCACCATTAACCAGGTGGTAATAACCAGCGGCAGCGATCATCGCTGCATTATCCGTGCACAACGCCAGGGGTGGAATGTGCACATGCCAGCGTTTTTGTTCTTTAAATGCATGCCGCAGGGCCTTATTGGCGGAAACCCCGCCTGCCACGATGATCTCTTTAACATCAAATTCCTCAGCCGCTGCCATGGTCTTGTTAAACAATGCCTCGACTACTGCTGCCTGGAAGCTTGCCGCAAGGTCAGCCACCGGCAATTCCTTCCCTTGATGTTGAAGGTCCTCAACTGTGCGCAGAACGGCAGTTTTTAACCCGCTGAATGAAAAGTTCCAGCTGTCTCCCAGCCTTGCCCGCGGGAATTTGAAGGCTTCAGGGTTCCCTTTTTGGGCTGCATTTTGGATCGATGGTCCCCCTGGGTAAGCCAGGCCTAATAACCGGGCGACTTTATCAAAAGCCTCGCCTGCCGCATCGTCCAGCGTTCCCCCCAACCGTTTGTATACCAGGTGGTCCGTCATCAGTATCAGTTCGCTGTGCCCGCCAGAGACCAGCAGGGCCAGCAAGGGAAATTTCGGGGCGGGTGGAGCCTGCGTGCCTGCCTGGTACAGCCAGGCGGAATAGATATGCCCTTCAAGGTGGTTGACCGGGATGATGGGCAGGTCGGCTGCCATTGCCAGCGCTTTTGCCATGTTCACCCCGATGACCAGGGAGCCCGCCAGGCCGGGACCCCTTGTGACGGCGATCGCATCCATTTCCTCCAGTGAGAGGTGGCTGGCTTGCAAGGCTTCTTCAACAACCGCCTGGATCACTTTGACATGTTCGCGTGAGGCCACTTCCGGGAATACACCCCCAAAATGGGCATGCAAATCCACCTGGCTGGCGATCACGTTGGATTCAATGACCCTGCCCCCGCTGACAACTGAGACAGATGTCTCATCACAGGAGCTTTCAATCCCTAAAACTCGCGCATTTTCGATATCCATGGCATCATCTTCCTTTGATCGGCAGGACCAGGTCCATGGGATAGTCTACGAATTTCTCGATCCTGCCTGTGTTACCAACAAAATAAGTGTCTTCCAACCGCACGCCCATTCCTTGTTCGGGGTAATACAGTCCCGGTTCCACTGTAAAAACAGAACCCGGCTTGAGGATCTGGGTGATGTCCTTGGCGCGGCCACAGAAAGGCTTTTCATGAATGTTGAGGCCGACCCCGTGGCTCAGGCTGTGCACATATCCCTGGGTGACCTGCGGGTCCTGGCGTGGTGTGGTGTGTCCCTGGGCTTCAAACAGTTCGCAGGTCCGTTCCTGGTATTGGTGGATGTTGACTCCCGCCTCGATCTCTGAGGTTACGGTGTCATACACTGCTTTGACCTGGTCATAGATCTTCTGCACCGCATCCGGTGCATATCCCAGGCACCAGGTGCGCGTGAAATCGTAAAAATAACCACCCCCACGCTCACAAGGAAAGATGTCGAAAACGATGGTCGCGCCCAGCCTGATCACATCGCCGGGGGTTCCGCTGCTATGTGGCACGCCGGCATCCCGCCCGATGGCAAATATCGTGTCCTCCGGGTTTTCACCGCCTAGTTCTGCGATCCACAGGTTGATCTGCGCTTTGACATCCCCGATGGTCAACGGGGTGCCGTCCTTTTTGACCAGGAATTCATCTTTTACCGTATGGGATTGTAATAGTTCAGCTGTGCGCCTCACGACTGTCGTTGTCAGGATGCCCATCTCGCGGATGCGTTCCAATTCTTGCTCATCTTTGGTTGCCCTGGCTTCCAGCAGAACCGCACTGCTGTTGTCTCCACCGATCTCCAGTTTGGGTAGTAATTTCTTTAGTCTCATAAGAACGCTGTAAAACGGTCCCACATCCCGTACACCGTACAAAAGCACTTTTCCCTCTGTCAAGCCAATCTCGGTAAGGATCTGGCGGTACAGCAGTGCCGAGAAAACCGCCTGGTCACCGCCGGCCTCTGCCAGCAGTGCTTTTTGATCAAATTTGGCATAACTGACCAGGGTAAACCCCGATTTCGCTGCCTCATCCCGTTCCATCGGCCCATGGCACAAAAAAGTACCTTTCCCTTTGATTTTGAACAGGTCAGCCATCGTCACATGCCCACCGCCGGTCATATAAACCATCGATGGATTGTGTTGTGCCGGTCCGGTGATCCAGATGGCGTCTACATTCTGTTGGTTCATCAATCGTTCAAGGTCTTTTTTCATAATAATTCTCTCTTTAGGCTAAATTTCGTAACAGCTTGACTTGTTCCAGCAGGATCTCATCCTGCCCGGGCAGCACTGTGCGCGGATCAAGCACCACTTTGTCATTTTCTATTCGTGCGATGATCGGTGGGGTCGACTTCCGAAGGCGCGCCAGCAGGCTGTTGGGGTTTTTGGTCTCCAGCGCCAATAAAAATGTGTCCATTTCTTCTTCGGGCAGGCTTCCCCCGCCAATGGTTGATTTTCCAGGGATGACGGTTCCCTTCCCCAGGAACTCTCGCCATGCTTCGGCTCTCTGCCTGATCTGTGAGGGCGTCTGTGACAGCATCTGCCAGACAGGCACCTGGCTTTCAGCTTCATCTTTCAGGTAATGGGCCAGGGTGGCAGCTAAAGCTGCCAGGCATAATTTGTCCGGTCGTAAAGCACGCATTAATGGGTGCTTGCTGATCTTGGTCACCAGTTCCTGCCTGCCGGTGATGATCCCGGCTTGCGGGCCTCCCAGCAGCTTGTCTCCTGAGAAACACACCAGGTCAACATCTGCCGCCAGCGATTCCTGCACGGTGGGCTCGTGCGCAATGCAGTATCGAGCGGTATCCAGCAGGGCGCCAGAACCCAGGTCATGCAGCACTGGCGTATTGAATTGGTGCGCCAGCACAACGATGTCCTTCAGGGATGGCTCGGTGGTGAACCCGACCAGCTTGAAATTGGATTGATGGGCTACCAGCACAAGCGCAGCCCCTTCCTCCAGTGCTTTGCGGTAATCATCCAGGTGCACGCGGTTGGTGGTGCCGACCTCTACCAGGCGGGCACCGGACTGCCGCATGACATCCGGGATGCGGAAGCCCCCGCCGATCTCGACCAGTTGCGATCGCGAAATGATCACCTTCCTGTGATTTGCCAGGGCTGCCAGGCTGAGTAAAACTGCCCCGGCATTGTTGTTAACCACCAGTGCGGCTTCAACCCCCAGCAGAGATCTCAATAAGCTTTGCGCATGGACCGATCGCAAACCCCGTTTGCCGGTAGACAGGTCCAATTCCAGGCTGCTGTATCCACCGGCGGTTTCAACCACATGGCGCAGCACACCTGGTCCCAGTGGTGCCCTGCCAAGGTTGGTATGCAGGATCACGCCACTGGCATTGATCACCCCTTGCAGGGTGGGTTCCAGGATTTGTTCAATTTCATTCTTAATCAGGTTGATGATCTCAGCCTGGTCGGGGATGGACAATGTCTCATGATAATCCTGCCGGATATTTTGCAGGGTGTTGCGGATGCAGCTGAGGGTCAGCGGTTTTCCATAAAGCGGAATTAACAGGGAAACTTCAGGATCATTAAGCAGGATATCGACAGATGGAAGGTCGCTGAGGGCAGCCATGGGGTTCTATTCAGTTTGGTCAGGTTTCCAGCGGCTGCGTTCCCAGACGCGAATGAGCAGTTCGATCACGATGAATGCGCCAGCCAGGATGAAAGCCAGGCTGGAGTTTAACACATGACCCATTTGCAACCAGGCCAGCGATGAGCCATAGATCCCGAACCAGATCGCCTGCCGGATGATCACGTATTTATCGGCTGGCGGGGTGCTGGGAAAGCGCCGGTTAAGAAAATAGGTCACGGGCAGCATGGTACCGCTGAGTGCGATAACCCCCATGAAAAAGAACAACCATCTTGGACCCAGGGTGGGCAGGGTGGCGAAGATAACGATGGCCAGCCCGATCCAACCGCCCAGGGTGAGCACCAGGAACGTGACCAGGAAATCTTTGAATGTGTAGGGTAGAGGTGATTTGTTTTCCATATTACTGATTATTATAATCCATGCCTGGCAGACCCGGGTTTGGTTAAATTAAAAATATATAGGGGCTTTTTTCTCAATTTCCAGGCAGAATTGGCGCAAGTCTTGTCCAATTATTCTTTACAAATGATCATAATTTGGGCTTTTCTTTGGCCGCCTGGTTTGACGGCGCATTTAATCTATGTTAAACTACTAACCAGTTTATCTCATCCTGAGAGGTGGAGGGACCGGCCCTATGAAACCTCGGCAACCGCACACAAGCAGGTGCCAATTCCGGCAGAGCCATCCGACTGGCGATCTGGAAGATGAGGCGGCAGATGATCAACCAGCCTCTCAACTTTGAGAGGTATTTTTTTACGGGCACGATGAGGTCGTTTATGAAAACAGGAAACAAAAGAGACAGTCATTATTTGCATGCCTTGCACGAGCGGGTGCTGGTGTTTGATGGCGCCATGGGCACCAATTTGCAGGCTATGAACCTGGGTGAAAAGGAATACGGCGGGAAACAGTACCTCGGCTGTATTGATCACCTGGTCCTTTCCTACCCCCAGGCTGTCGCGCAGGTTCACCGCAGCTTCCTGGAAGCCGGCGCAGATGTGCTGGAAACAGATACCTTCCGTGCCAATCGCCTGACGCTTAAGGACTATGGCTTGGATTCAAGGGTGGTAGAGTTGAACTCGGCAGCAGCCCGGTTGGCACGTAAACTGGCCGATGAGTTCTCAACCCCCCAAAAGCCGCGTTTTGTGGCTGGTTCCATCGGGCCATCCGGCAAGTTGATCTCTACAGATGACCCCCAGATGTCTGATATCACCTTTGGTCAGCTGGTGGAACTGTACGAAGAGCAGGCGACCGGACTGATCGCTGGTGGGGTGGACCTGCTCTTGATCGAAACCTCCCAGGACATCCTGGAGGTTAAGGCTGAGATCCTTGGTATCCGTTCGGCTTGTCGCAAAGCAGGCGTTGATTTGCCCATCCAGGCCCAGGTCACCCTGGACCTCACCGGGCGCATGCTGTTGGGCACGGACATCAGTGCAGTATTGGGGATCCTTGAAGGCATGGATGTGGATGTGATCGGTCTGAACTGTTCAACCGGTCCCGAACACATGCGCGAGTCCATTCGCTACCTCTCCGAAAATTGCCGCCTGCCGATCTCCTGCATACCCAATGCCGGACTGCCGCTCAATGTCAACGGCGAAGCAGTCTATCCCATGACCCCCGGGGCATTTTCGGATAACCTGTTGGATTTCGTGGATACATTTCATATCAATGTTGTAGGCGGTTGTTGTGGCACCACGCCGGAACATATCCGCCTTTTGGCAGAAAATGTGAAAGACAAGAAGGTCGCCGACCGTTTGCCTGCTGAAATTTCTGCCCTGGCATCTCCCATCCAGGCGGTACCCATGCAGCAGGAACCTGCGCCTTTCCTGATTGGTGAGCGGCTTAACGCCCAGGGTTCGCGTAAATTCAAGCAAGCTCTGCTGCAGGAAGACTTCGATGCGATGTCAGTCATCGCCAGGGAACAGGTGGAATATGGTGCCCACGGCCTGGATGTCTGTGTGGCAGTCACCGAACGCACCGATGAAGCTCTGGCGATGCAGAAACTGGTAAAAAAGCTCTCGTTGGAGGTTCCCGTACCGTTGATCATTGACAGCACCGAGCTGGATGTGATCGAGACCGCCCTCAGAATTGCTCCCGGCAAATGCCTGGTCAACTCAACCAATCTTGAATCAGGTGAGGAGAAAGCCCGCAGGGTATTCTCACTAGCCAGGCAGTTCAATGCTGCGGTCATCATGCTGACCATCGATGAAAAAGGCATGGCCAAAACAGCTGAGCGTAAGGTGGAGATCGCCCAAAGGCTGCACGACCTTGCCCTGGCAAATTTCGGGCTTCAACCCCGCGACATGGTCTTTGACGTCCTGACCTTCACCCTGGCCACCGGCGACCAGGAATATGCCCGATCAGCCATTGAGACCCTGGAGGGTATCAAACAGGTCAAAGAGAAGCTGCCTGGGGTGCTCACCTCGCTGGGTGTCTCAAATGTCTCTTTCGGGCTGGCACCAGCCGCCCGCAAGGTGATCAATTCCGTGTTCCTCTTCCATGCGGTTCAATACGGTCTGGATATGGCGATCGTCAATCCAGCCCAGATCAAGCCCTATGCTGAGATCCCCGAAAATGAACGCGAACTGGCGGAAGCGCTGATCTTCAACCGCGGTTCGGACCCTTTGGGCGAGTTGATCACCTATTTCGAGTCCCGCGCACCTGAAGATTCCTCCTCCGCTTCAAAGCTTGATGAACTGGCACTCCTGCCGGTTGATGAACGTATCAGGCAGCGCATTATCCGCCGCCAAAAGGCTGATGTTGAAAAGGATATTGATGAACTTTTGGACCAGGATAAAACATCAAGGCGCTCAGATGCTGCGGTTAAGATCCTGAATGAGGTTCTACTGCCGGCAATGAAAGAGGTTGGCGATAAATTCGGGGCTGGCGAACTGATCCTGCCCTTCGTCTTGCAGTCTGCCGAGGTGATGAAGCGGGCTGTTGCCCACCTTGAAAATTACCTGGAACGGCAGGAAGGGGTCAGCAAGGGTAAGATCGTCCTGGCGACTGTCTATGGAGATGTGCATGACATTGGCAAGAACCTCGTAAAGACGATCCTCTCCAATAACGGGTACACCGTGGTTGACCTGGGCAAACAGGTGCCGGCAGAGTTGATCATCCAATCTGCTATCGATGAAAAGGTTGATGCCATCGGTCTCAGCGCCTTGCTGGTCAGCACCAGTCGCCAGATGCCGCTGATCGTCAATGAACTTGCCCGGCGAAAGTTGACTTTCCCGGTGCTGGTGGGTGGCGCGGCGATCAACCCCCGCTTTGGCTGGCGCATACTGAAAACTGAACAGGGCGATTACTATCCTCCCGGAGTGTTCTACTGCAAGGATGCCTTTGAAGGCCTTTCGACCATGGATGCCTTGACCGATCCACAGAGCAAACCCGGCCTGCTGGCCCAATTAAAGGCCAGGGCTGACCATGAGTTCAGCGCCCAGCACGAACGAAAGGTGGAGGAGCTTGTTCCCGGGCAGCGCTCAGATACCCCGCCTGCAGAATTTATTCCCCAACTAAGCAGTTGGGAAATAAGGGTCGTCTCTCATATGCCCCTGCAGGAAGTTGCCCTGCACATACCCAAGAATGAACTCTACCGCCTGTCCTGGGGTGCCAAGAATACTCATGGTGAAGCCTGGACCAGGCTGCAAAAGGAGTTTGATGACAGGTTGGAAAAAATGCTCAAGGATGCCGCTGAAAACAATTGGCTGCAGCCAAAGGCAGTCTATGGTTACTGGCCTTGCCAGGCTGAGGGGGATCGCCTGCTGCTGTATGATCCACAGGAACTGCTCAATGGCAGGCGTGAGGTTATCGAGACCTTTGACTTCCCGCGCCAACAAATAGCAGAGCATTTAAGCCTGGCTGATTACTTCCTGCCGGTTGGAACTGAAAAAATGGATGTTGTTCCCCTGCAGGTGGTCACTGTCGGCGGGATACCAACCCTCAAGTTTTCCGAACTCGAAGGCCGGGGTGAATATTCAGAGGCCTATTTCCTGCATGGGCTGGCGGTGCAGATGGCGGAAGCCACTGCAGATTACATTAATGACCATATCCGCCGCGAATTGGGATTGCAGCCCGGGCAGGGGCTGCGTTATTCCTGGGGCTACCCGGCGATCCCGGAGTTGGAAGATCACAGCAAGGTGTTTAAGTTGCTCCCTGCCGCTTCCGCCCTGGGTATGCAACTCACAACCGCTTACCAGCTGGTACCGGAGCAGTCCACAGCCGCCATCTTTGTGCACCACCCGGCAGCCAAGTATTTCAACACCGGTGCCAACCGGCTGGACCAGTTAACCAGGAAATGACCAGATGACCGGAACACCCATTTAGCACAAGGCTGTGTCACCTCTGGCTGGTGTATAACAATCTTGCGGGTCAGGGCAACCTTTCTGCTTTTTATAGGGTAAAATCCCTAGATACGAGGTTCATTATGAAAAAACATGCAATAACATTACTACTGGCTCTAATCATTTCCAGCCTGGTTTTGGCTGGTTGCACCGCCCCAACTGAGGTGGATACGACCGCCAAGACCCTGGTTGCGCAAACCCTGACTGCCATGGCAGCAGTGACTGAGGCACCTCAACCAACAGCCACACCAACTGTTGAGCCCACAGCGACATCAACCCCAACCCCCGAACCGACACCGGAGGTTTTATTGCCTTATGGGCCCGGCGATTTCCCGGTGGATGTCAACCCCTTGACCGGTCTGAAGGTTGCTGACCCGGAATTGTTAAACCGGCGCCCGATGTTGATCAAGGTCGCCAATTATCCTGCCATTGGCAGGCCGCATGCCGGGCTTTCCTTTGCTGATATCGTTTTTGAATACTACATTGGTGAAGGCCTCAATCGTTTTATGGCGCTCTATTATGGGCAGGACGCCACCCAGATCGGTCCAATCCGTTCAGGGCGCATGGTAGACCCTTACCTGACCATGATGTATGGTGGCGTTTTGGGTTTCAAAGGCGCTGATTCCTTTGTTTATTCACATATCGTCTCTCTGTTGGGTGATCGCGCCATCACCGGTTCGGAATATACCTGCCCGGCGATCTGTGATAATGGGGATGGTACAGTGATCAGCATTTTTGCTGATTCAACCGCCTTCGCTGACCTCCTTGAGGCACGCGCGATTGACAATTCCCGCCAGGAACTGGATGGCACGCGCTTTGACCCGCAAACACCTGCCGGTGGTGCCGATGGCAGGGAAGCGACTATTTCCTTTAATGTTCTGGATATAGGCCAGTGGAAGTACGACCCGGTTTCGGGCAAGTACCTGCGCTGGATCGAGGAAACAGACGGAAATCTCAATGTCACCATGATCCCCCTCACCGATCGTGTCACCGGAGAGCAGCTTGCCTTCTCCAATGTGGTGGTGCTGTTTGCTGATTACGAGGAATATGCCCCCACCTTGCATGATATTGACATTTGGGGCAATATGGGCGGACAGAGGGCGGTCATCTTCCGTGATGGCCAGGCCTTTGACGTGAATTGGCGATCTGTGGATGCAACCTCCCCGATCAAGTTCACTGACAGTAACGGGGATTATTTTGCCCTCAAACCGGGCAATACCTGGATGGTCATTGTCGGCAGGTACTCATCTGTTGAAGTGACAGACGGCTCCTGGGATATATTCTTTTATCTCAACTGAAATTTTATGAAGACACTGGTCATATCCGACATTCATGCCAACCTGACCGCACTGGATGCAGTGTTGCAGGATGCCGGGAAATATGACCAGGTCTGGTGCCTGGGCGACCTGGTGGGTTATGGACCCGACCCCAACCAGTGCATCGATCGCCTGCGCGATTTACCCAACCTGACCTGCCTTTTGGGAAACCATGATGCGGCAGCGTTGGGGCTGATCGAGGTGGATGCATTCAACTATGACGCCAGGCGTTCCCTGAACTGGCTCTCCACTGAATTGACCACCTTCAGCCGCCGTTTCCTTGAAATGCTGCCTGCCAAGGTGGCCTTGGATGGCATCACCCTGGCGCATGGCAGTCCCCGCAACCCGGTATGGGAGTATGTCATGGATCACAATGTGGCCAGGGCAAATTTTGACAAGTACGAAACGACAGCCTGCCTGGTGGGTCACACCCACATCCCGTTGGTCTTTACTCAGTCGCCTGACTCTGGCAGCACGGTTTTTTACCAGGAAGATGAGCATCAATTCAAAGCAGAGACAAAGTGCATTATCAACCCCGGGTCGGTTGGGCAGCCCCGCGATCGCGACCCGCGGGCCTCATACCTGGTTTACGACGATGTCACCCGAATGTGGCAGAATCACCGTGTAGCCTACGACTTTCGCATTGTCCAGGAGCGCATCCTGGATGCCAGGCTGCCGATCAAGCATGCCCACCGCCTGGGCGAGGGAATTTGATCCAATTCCTGCCTTGATTCTAGCGATTTGTGCTATATTACTCAGTAACGGAACAATTCTGAACCCTTCAGCGTCAGAGTATCATAAAGAAAGTTCATAAGGAGAAAAAGATGAAGAAGATTTGGATACTTTTAATTATTGGAGTACTTTTCCTGACTGGCTGTAGTGCCAGGAGTGAAGACAGGTCGCTGACTGTATTTCCACAATCAGCTCCAGAGTATGAGATGCCTGCTGCAGAAGAGTCTTACTACGAAGGTGAAAAAAGAGAAGCCTCAAGCAGTTATGATAATGTCACCAACGGCAGCGGCGTGGATGCCAGCTCGGTCGAACGGCTGGTGATCAAAAATGCCAGCCTGTCGGTGGCTGTTGCTGACCCGGTTGCCTCTATGGATGCGATCAGCCTGATGGCTGAAGAGATGGGCGGTTTCCTGGTTGGCTCCAATATGTACAAATACCAGTTGTCAACCGGTGTGGAAGTGCCGCGTGCATCGATCACCATCCGTGTACCATCCGAGCGTTTGGATGAAGCCATGACTAAGATCAAAGCAATGGCTGCAGACCCGAAAACCGGCGTTCTGAATGAAAGTGTATCCGGTCAGGATGTCACTGCTGAATATACCGATTCAAAATCAAGGTTGAAGAACCTCCAGGCAGCGGAAGAACAACTGGTTGAACTGTTGGACTCTGCCAAAGATCTTCAATACACGCTCGAGATCTTCCGTGAGTTGACCAGCATTCGCGGCCAGATCGAGGTTTTACAGGGCCAGATCAAGTACTATGAAGAGGCTGCCGCCTTGTCCTCCATCGCTGTTGATCTGGTAGGCGAGGAATCCCTGCAACCGATCGAGATCGGTGGCTGGAAGCCCAAGGGTATTGCCAAGGATGCCATCCAGGCATTGATCAAGGCCTTACAGGGACTTGGGACAGCACTTATCTGGTTTGGCCTTTACTGCCTGCCTTTCCTGATCCCGCTCGGGGTTGGTGTGTACTTCCTGGTCAAGGGCATCCGCAAAGCCAGGGCTAAGAGAAAAGCCCGCAAAGAGGCAGAAGCCATTCTTTCTTCGGCCCCGTCTGTAACAGGTGAGAAGTAGTAATTAGGATCTCTAAAATATAAACAACCGGTACTTTGTAAGTGCCGGTTGTTTTTTATTATGGAGCTTATGAACCTTTCCAGGCTCTAATGATGGCTTCCCTGGAGATCGGACCTTCCCTCACAATGACTGGTTCATCGCCGCTGCAGTCCACCACGGTTGAGGCAGTCTCATTTTTTTCTGCCCCATCGTCCAGGATCAGCTCAACCTTGCCCTTGAATTGGTCGATGATCTCGGAAAAGACCGTCAGGTTGGCAGAGCCCGAAAGGTTGGCGCTTGTTGTCGCAAGGGGGCCGGTTGCCATGAGCAGGCTGCACAGAGCTGCATGGTCAGGCATGCGGATGCCCACACTCGGGTATGCGGAAATCAGACCCGGCAGGCTCTCATGCTTGGGCAGGAGCAATGTCAGCGCACCCGGCCAGAATGTCCTGGCAAGATGGGCGGCTCTTGGGCTGATGCTTGCTGTGACAGATGCCAGTTGAGTGATTTCACCGATCAGGATTGGGATGGCTTTCTCGGGAGCTCTTTGTTTGACCTCGTAAATCGCCTGGATGGCTGTTTCTTTCCATGGGTCGCAGGCAATGCCAAACACTGTATCAGTTGGAAAAATGATCAACCTGCCGGTCTGTATCACCCACTTGGCAGCTTTGACCATTTCAGGGTCGTTTATGGCTCCGATCAAAGTCTTTTTCATGCGCTCCGCTCGATACCCACCAGGCGGTCTTTCCCCGCCAGGTCCTGGTATAACTTGATTTTATCCTTGGGCAGCTGTTTCTTTGCCAGGGCAAGGACCTGTTCGCCTTGCGTTTCTTCAATTTCCAGAAGACACAAGCCGGGTGTGCATAACCTCCCGTCCAGTTGTCCAAGCAGCCGCTCAATGAGGTCCAGGCCTCTCTCGCCGCCATCCAATGCAAGCCTCGGTTCATACCCGATGCTGTTGACCGCTGCCAATTTGTGGGTCGGGATGTAGGGCAAATTGGCACAGACCAGGTCAAAATCCTGTCCGATCCCTTTCAACAGGTCTGCCTGTAAAAATCTGATTTGCCCCTGCACCTGGTGGGCGCTTGCATTCATCCTCGCCAAGTGCAATGCCTCCGGGCTGATTTCTGTGGCTGTGACCTGCAAATCGGGGAAGCGCTTTGCCAGGACGATGCCGATGCACCCACTTCCGGTGCCCAGGTCAGCAGCTCTCCGGTAGGCGGGGTGTTGGGTTAACCATTCGATTGCCTTTTCGACCAGCAATTCTGTCTCCGGGCGCGGGATGAGGACTTTGGGCGATACTTGGAATGTGTACCCGAAGAATTCCTGTTTCTCCAGGATATATGCCAGCGGCTCGCCACTCACCAGCCTCTGCCAGGCAGCAGTGATCATTGCGGCTTGATGTTCCTCCAGCTGGAATTCGGGGTAGGCTAACAGCCAGGATTTTTCCTGCTCTAAACAATGGCTTGCCACAACCAGGAATATTTCCCCCGGTGTGTCCAGTCCCCTCGGTGTCTCGCTAATTAAGCTCTTCTTGAGTTCCTGGAGTTCGATCTTACTCATCGGTGTCGATGGTTGCCAGCCGCTCGGCTTCATCTGTCAGGCGCAGTTCGTTTATGAAATAATCCAGTTCAGTGCCGCTGAGTACGCCATTCAGGTTGTAGGAAGAGAGGTTGATGCGGTGATCGGTGATCCGGCTCTGGGGAAAGTTATAAGTGCGGATTTTCTCAGCGCGTTCACCCGAGCCGATCTGGCTGCGCCGGGTGGCATCCTGTTCTGAGTTTTGTTTGGCCAGCTTGATCTCATACAGCCTGGCGCGTAAAATGCCCATTGCCCGCAGCTTGTTTTGCAGCTGGGAGCGTTCATCCTGGCAGGCGACCACCATACCGGTCGGGATGTGGGTCAGGCGGATGGCGGTCATGTTCTTTTGCACATTCTGTCCGCCAGCCCCGGCTGATTTGAAAACATCGATCTGGATATCCGAGTCAGGAATGTCAATCTCGACCTCGTCCACCTCCGCCAGCACTGCCACGGTCACGGTGGATGTGTGAATCCGTCCCTGCGCTTCGGTCTCGGGCACGCGTTGCACACGATGCACACCGGATTCAAATTTCATGCGCGAGAAAGCCCCTTTTCCCTTGATCGAGAAGATAACTTCTTTGATGCCGCCAATCCCTGTCTCATTGCTCGAGATAAGCTCGGTTTTCCAGCGTTTCAGCTCGGCGTAGCGGGAGTACATACGGTACAGGTCTGCGGCAAACAGGCCGGCCTCATCGCCGCCTGTCCCGGCGCGGATCTCCATGATGACGTTGCGCTCATCACGCGGATCTTTGGGTACCAGCATATCCTTCAATTCTTTTTCACTGGCAGCCAGTTGCTCCTCAAGCTCGTGCAATTCCATTTCTGCCATTGCATAGAGTTCCCCATCCGCCGATTGCATGAGTTCCTGTGTCTCTATGATCCTTGAGTTCAATAACAGGTATTGTTGCGCTTCTCTCACCACTGGCTCAAGGTCTGACCGTTCCTTGGAAAGTTCGATCAATGCCTGCCGGTCTTTTCCGGGTTCGGCAAGCTGCTTTTCGATCTCATCAAACCGGTCAATAATGCTTTGTAATTTTTCCAACATAAATACGTTCCTTAAGTGTTAATTGCGTTCGGATTATACCACTGAGGGATTAAGAGCCTGTTCTAAAGATCATGTTTCCTGGAGATTTTATAAGGTAGAATTCTCCCTATATGATCACACACAAGGATTGTCCTACCCGATGAAAGATTGCCTTTTCTCCATCGTGTCCTCTGATCTGCATACCCAGCCGGGTCATCCCGAGTCAGCTGCCAGGTTTTCCAATCTCCTGCAGTGGACCGATTGCCCGCCTTATGTGGGCATGCACCACATCACCCCTCAGCCAGCCAGGAATGACGACCTCCTGCGGGTACATACCCCGGACATGCTGCTTGCATTAAGGATCGCCTGTGGTATGGGCTTGCACCAGATCGAATATGCCCCGACCTATGTGGGAGGGAGTTCCTATGAAGCGGCCTTAATGGCTGCCGGAGCCACCCTCGAACTCAACAGGCAGGTCTTACAGCCTGCTTCCCCTGCCAGGCGCGCTTTTGCCATCGTCCGTCCGCCCGGTCACCATGTGGACCGCGAGCATCCGGCAGGTTTTTGCCTGCTCAACAACCTGGCAGTGGCTGTGGCGGATGCCCTCGAAAGCGGTTTGCAGAAAGTGGCCATCATCGACTTTGATGCCCATCACGGCAATGGCACACAGAATATATTTCTGGATGACCCCCGTGTCGGCTTCTTCTCAATGCACCAGGAGGGTATCTATCCCGGATCTGGGGGACTTGATGAGATTTGCCTGGTTCAGAAAAGAATTATCAACCTGCCCCTGCCTCCAAATTGTGGGGATGAGGTCTTTGATCTGGTTTCACAAAGTATTCTCAAGCCCTGGTTGCAGCACCTTCAACCGGATATGATCTTTGTTTCGGCTGGTTTTGATGGGCATTTCAATGATCCCTTGACCGCCTTGAATTACTCGACGGCTGGTTTTTATGACTTTTCCAGGCAGATCATTGAATTTGCTGAGCAGTTCAGCTCTGGTCGCGTCTTGTTTGTCCTTGAGGGTGGCTATGACGCCCGGGACCTTGCCGAAAACTCCCAGGCGGTTTTGTGCGCGTTGGTGGGGGGCGATAAATACCCCAATAGCAATGGGCAGAGCCAGCATAAACCAGTGAACGTTACCGATCGCATCAGGTTGCTCGTCAAGCTGCACGAACTCGCCTGATACTATGTAAAGGAACTTATTGGAACTTTATTTCATACGCCATGCGCAGTCAGAGAATAATGCCATCTGGTCTGCCAACCCTAACGAGGAACTGCGCAAAGCAGACCCCAGCCTGACACCGATCGGCTTTCAACAGGCCGGATTGGTGGCAGATCTTTTAGCCGCACCTTACACCAGGCAGGAAATGGACTGGGACCCCCATAACCGCCAAGGATTTGGCCTGACCCATCTTTACTGTGGTCTGATGGAAAGGGCACTCCTTACCGGCACGATCATCTCCCGTAAACTCGGTTTACCTTTGGTTGGGCGGCTCGACTTTCATGAAGCGGGCGGCATCTACCTGGCAAGGGTGGTTAATGGCCAGGAGGAAGTTGATATTTTACATGGCCATACCCGGGACTACCTTGACCGGACATTCCCCGACCTTGTAAAACCGGCTGGGATCGCTGATCATGGCTGGTGGCGAGGCGGTATGGAAACCCGTGAAGAGAAACTTCTGCGTGCAAAGCTAATTGTTGACTTTTTGATCCAGGCACATGGTGGTACCTCGGACCGGGTCGGCATCATTACCCATGGCGGGATCTATAAATCGATCTTTCGCACTTTCTTCCAGGTTGCTCCTGAAACGCTCTTTTCCGTCCTTCTGAATAATTGTTCGCTCAGCCGCCTGGATGTGGACGAAAATGGGGTAACATTGATGTACCAGAACCGTGTCGATTTCTTACCGACAGAATTGATAACTTAAAATGGCAGAAACAAAACAAAATAAAAATGTGATTAAGGTCCGGGCTGCAGAACCCGCAGATGCCCGCCTGGCCTCAAAACTGCTCTTCCTGTCTTTCCCGGATTTCTCTACCTACGGACCGGGATTGAACAAGGATGAGCGTGCAAAGAACATTTACGAGAAGACCTTCCCCCTCGAAAAACACCGCTTCAGTTATAAAAACGCCCAGGTTGCTGAAATTCACGGCCAAAAAGCCGGCCTGGTGGTGAGTTTTAAAGGCCAGCTCAGACGTAGGTTAAATTTCAGGCTTGCGCACCTCTTGTTGAAGGCTTACCGTGTAAAAGGCAAATGGGTCCTGTTGCGACGCCTGTTTCCCATGACGTTCATGGAAGAAACCCGGCGCGATGACTGGGTTCTGAGCAACATTGCGGTCCTGCCAAAACACCAGGGGCAGGGTGTCGGCAAAGCCCTGCTTAAAGCTGCTGAAAAACAGGCCAGGGCTGATGGCTGCAAAAGGATGGTGGTGATGGTGGGTATTCAAAACACCAATGCGCGAAAATTCTTTGAACATTTAGGTTACAAGGTGACTGCCATCGGCCTGGAATCCAACCGCAGGGTGAAAATGTTTGGCCCCGGCTATCACCGTATGGTCAAAAAGTTGTGACCAACAAATTCTAAACGGAATATACCATCATGCCCATTTATGTAAATATCCTGATCATTGCCATCCTTTTCTTTTTTAATGCCATATTCGCGATGTATGAGATCGCCATGGTCTCAGCCCGCAAAACCCGCCTCGAACAGCGTGTTGAGGAAGGCAGCAAGGGCGCCAAAGACGCCCTTGAGTTGCTGGCAGATCCCAACCAGCAGTATCTGTCCACCGTGCAGATCATGATCACCCTGATTGATACTCTGGCGGGTGGCATTGGTGGCGCTTTGATCTCGCGGCCTTTTGCTGAAGTACTGAAAAAGATCCCCTGGCTTGAATCTTCTGCCGACACCGTTTCATTGATCCTGGTGGTCATTATCATCACCTATTTTTCGATCGTCCTGGGCGAACTGATCCCCAAAAGGTTGGCGGTCAGCAAACCGGAAAATGTGGTCACAAGGCTATCCCCGGCCATCAAAGCCCTCACCCGCATCTTCAGACCTTTGACCAGGTTATTGAGTGCATCCACGAATTTGGGTTTAAAGTTGTTTCGCATCAATACCGACAGGGAACCTTCCATCACAGAAGATGAGATCAGGGTCATTATTCAACAGGGCAGGGACATTGGCATCATTGAAGATGCCGAAAAGGACATGGTCTCAGGGGTGTTCCGCCTTGGCGAACGCACAGTCAATGCCTTGATGACCCCCCGCACGGACCTGGATTGGATCGACCTGGAAGACACAGAAGAAGAGATCAGGCAGTCCATCCTGACCAGCCAGTTCTCAAAGATCCCGGTAGCCCGGGGCGACCTGGACCACATCGAGGGCATCCTGGAGATCAGGGACCTGGTAGGCATGGATTTGGGCAGCGCTGACCTGTCGATCGAAAAGCATCTTAAGCAGCCCCTTTTCCTCCCCGAAAGCATGCAGGCTCTCGATGCCCTGGAAAGCTTCAAGACCACAGGCATTCATAATGCACTCGTGGTTGATGAATATGGTGGCATTTTGGGCCTGGTTACCCTTTATGACATCCTTGAGGCGATTGTTGGTGATATTCCCCAGAATGAGACGGACAAGGACCAGGAAGCTGTGCAGAGGGCGGACGGCTCTTGGCTGTTTGATGGCATGATCGCCATCGATGAACTGAAAGAGATCCTGGATATTGATCATTTCCCGGATGAAGAGCGGGCAGGCTACCAGACCCTCAGTGGCCTGATCATGTCACACCTGGGCGCGATCCCCAAAGCTGGCCAATTCTTTGATTTGGGCAGGTATCGCTTTGAAGTGATGGATATGGATGGCAGGCGGGTGGATCGGGTCTTGGTTGAATTAACCGAATCAACCGCCAACGCCCCAACCCATTCAAACGAAGTTCTGTAAATTAAATCCTGGAAGTCCAGCGGGCAAACAGTGCATGGGATAATAAATGCCCGCCGCTTTCCTCAACCGTTGCCAGTTCTCCACAGGTGATCCTGCCTTTGTGGTCAACTACCATCTCCTGCATCGCCTGGTAGGTGATCAGGGCTGAAGCCTGGATCGCATAGGCGGTCAGCACAACGAAGCACGCATGGTCTGAAAGCACATCGTGGCAGGCACTGACCAATTCAGGCAGGTTCTTGTAAAAATCCCACACCTTGCCTTCGCTGCCTCGCCCAAACTTGGGCGGGTCGAGGATCAAGCCATCATAGCGGTTGCCCCGCTTGGCTTCCCGTTGGACGAATTTGACTGCATCCTCGGCGATCCAGCGCACAGCTTTGTCACCTAACCCGGAAAGCGTCAGGTTGTGGTTTGCCCAGGTCAGGGCATGTTTCGAACTGTCCACGTGGGTCACCTCTGCCCCTGCTGCTGCTGCCGCCAAAGTTGCCAGGCCGGTATATCCAAAAAGGTTCAGCACTTTAGGCGGTTTGGCGCTCCCGCTGATCTGTTCGCTGATCCAATCCCAATGGCTGGCCTGCTCAGGAAAAACCCCGATATGGCGCGAGGTGCCCAGCTGCACCTGGAATTTCAAAGACCCATAGCGGATCACCCACGTTTTTGCCATTCCCTCCTCTGATGTCCAGTGACCGCCATATTCCTTCTGCTCCTCCTGCATGCGGGCGTTTGCTTTTGCCCACTCCTTGCCCGGCAGTGTCGGTTTCCAGATGACTTGTGGCTCTGGTCGGATCAGGGTGTAAGGTCCAAAACGCTCAAGCGTTTTACCGTTGCCGCTGTCCAGCAGTACATAATCCTGCCAGTTTCTGGCGATCTCAATTTCAATTTTCGGTTGCTCAAGCTGTTTGGCCATAAATGATTTACTGTCCTTTTCAGAGGATGAACTGGTTATGTGATTATAATTCAAGCAAACGGATAAATGGAGTGTGGGATGGACTTTGATGCATTGATTGAGCGCAGGCAGACGAAGAGTTTGAAATGGTGTTTGTATGACCATGACGTGATACCACTATGGGTGGCGGACATGGATTTTCGCTGCCCGCAAGTGGTGCTGGATGCGCTCAAAGATCGGGTTGACCAGGGCATTTTGGGCTATGACCTTCCCCCGGATGAATTGGCACCGCTCATCGTAGAGCGCATGAAGCGCCTTTACAACTGGGATATTGCCCTCACAGATGTCAGTTTCGTCCCTGGATGCGTCACGGGCTTTAACCTGGCCTTGCGCGCTTATTGTCAACCCGGTGATGCGGTGCTGGTTCAGACGCCGGTCTATCCTCCATTTCTTTCAGCACCCCAATCGCATCAACTCCGCCGCATCGATAATCCTTTAAGAGAAATGGAGGGCGGCAGGTGTGAGGTCGATTATGATCTCTTTGAAGAACAGATCATCCGGGAGCATGTAAAACTTTTCATCCTCTGCAATCCCCATAACCCGGTGGGTCGGGTTTTTACCAGGAATGAGTTGCAGCGCATGGCAGAGATCTGTGCTGCCCATGATGTGCTCATCTGTTCGGACGATATCCACTGCGACCTGATTTTTGATGGCTTTCAGCACATTCCCATGGCGTCCACGTCTCTGGATGCCGCCCACCGTACCATCACCCTGATCGCTCCCAGCAAGACCTTCAACATTGCCGGTTTGCATGCTTCCGTAATGATCATCCAGGATGATGAACTTAAAGAAAGGATGTGCTCAGCCCGCAAGGGTTTGGTCGGCAACCCGGGTTCACTTAGCCTGGTGGCAGCTCTGGCAGCATACCAGCATGGGCAGCCCTGGCTGGAGGAAGCCCTGGCTTACCTCGAAGCCAACCGCGATTGGCTGGCAGAGCAGGTCGCCGCAAAAATGCCCGGCATCCGCATGTTCAAACCCGAAGGCACCTTCCTGGCCTGGTTGGACTGCCGGCAGCTGCCTTTGCCGGGCGACCCCTATCATTTCTTCCTTGAAAACGCCCGCGTAGGGCTGAACAATGGCCTGGAATTTGGTGAGGAAGGCCGCGGTTTCGTCAGGTTCAATTTTGCTTCACCGCGCAGTCTCCTGGAGGAGGCTTTGAAACGAATGCGGCAGGCCTTGCATTCAGCAGGTGTTACTGGATATTAAAAAAGACTGGATTAAAAGCAAAACAGACCGCGCAGGTCTGTTTTGTTTGGTTCGCTGGATGTAATTTACTCCAAAATGATCACATCGGCAGCCTGTTTGCCCTTTGGACCTTCTTCGATGGAGAACTCTACGCTTTGGCCTTCTTTCAACCGTTTGTATCCTTCCATTTGGATTGCAGAAAAGTGCACGAAAACATCGTCACCTTCCTCCTGGCCAATAAATCCGTACCCCTTGGGTGCGCTGAACCATTTGATAGTGCCCTTGTAACGGTCAGTCATGTCCTTTTTTATTACTCCACTTTCTTGTTTAATGATATATTTCGCACAAAGTAGGTGCTAAATAAATTTATCATTTTACTTAATGCCTGTCAAGGAAAAACGCTCTAAACAGATAAAAATGGTCATATTTAACAGTTTTCATGAAAGGTTTGTTGATGGAAAAGATCAGTGATCAGCGCTACCTCAAAGGTCAGCAGTATCATGACCCGCGCAACTTGAACGCCCGGATTAAGATTCACACGCTGTTCAGCACGGCAAAACAGCCGTGGAATGATTTTGTTTTTTCAAATATCATGCTTGAGGATGGGATTTCGGTACTGGAATTGGGCTGTGGTAATGCGATGCTTTGGCAGGAAAAGGCTTCAGAGGTCATACCAGGCTGTAATGTGTGCCTCTCCGATCTGTCATTTGGTATGATCACCACTGCTGCTTCCCGGTTGAGGATTCACCCAAATTACTCATTTATCGTGTCTGATTCGCAACAGGTTCCCTGCCAGTCGAGGTTGTTTGATCGCGTGATTGCCAACCATATGCTGTATCACGTCCCGGATATTGACTGCTGCATCAGCGAAGTCAAACGGGTGCTCAAGCCGGGAGGGGTGTTCATGGCAGCGACCAATGGCGAGCAGCATATGTCGGATCTCTATGACCTGGTCAGTGAATTTGAGCCGGCCTACCAGCCCTCCGAGGTCAAGCACAAGCGCTTTAGCATTGAAAATGGTGTCTCATTCATCCAACCCCATTTCCGATACGTCTCATTCATTCCATATATCAGTGACCTGGTTGTCACGGACGCCACCCTGCTGGCAGATTATGTTTTTTCAATGTGGGATACGACTGCGGTCATCAACAATGAGCGCTATTTGCAGCTTATTAATTTCTTCCAGGCGCGCATTGATCGCCTTGGGTCGATCTTCATCCGCAAATTCACCGGCATTTTCATTGCCGCGGATGACCCCGCTGCATTCTCGTCAATCAGCGTTTTGCAGGCAGAGTAATAGTTGCCTGGTGGCTCCTGTCGGTTCCTGCCCGCTGATGGCCAGCACCGGTCGCTCAAAAATTTCTTCTGACATGCCTGGGTCACTGATCCCAAGCGGGATCATATCCGCAGGCAATTGGCTTTCGAGCAGGTACCCGACTGCCCCTGCTGTGTTTCTCACCACTTCGATCATGAAATCAGCGGACGCTGCATAGTACGTTTCAGAGTTTGCTGTTCTTTTTAAATCAAATATCTCGTTTAGGGCAATCCTGAGGTCTGACCCGTCGCCATAAGAGACGAGCACGATTGGTAGGTCATAAACTTCACTTTCCTCGCTGAATTCCGCCAGGTCCGACCACCAGGTATATTCCCCGCTCATCATTTTGCTTAGGCTATCCATGCTTATTGCGTTAAGTGGGTTGCCGGGTGTGGTGATAAACACAATCCGTTCATCTGCCAGAACCGAGACATGCTCTTCACTGGGGTTTTTGAAACCAAAACGGATCAGTAAATCGCTTTCCGCAGGGTCGAGTTCTGGTGTGGGTCTCACCTCGACGATGACCCCGGCATTGGTCAGGTTGCCAGCGCACTCCTCTATCCTGGGGATCCAATGATTTGTAGCGGTAGAAAGCTGGATGCGGATGACTTTGGGCTGTTCAGAAGCCTCATTTCCAGGAATTACAGAACATCCTGCAGTGAGGATCAGCATTAAAACGAAAACTAATCTGCAAATCTTAGCGTACATGATGAATGATGAATGTCACGGTTGCCACCAGGATGCAGTAGATCGAAAAGTAGGTCAGGGGTTGCCTGGTGATGAATCGCATCAGCCAGCGGATGGATAAATATCCCACCACCCCGGAAACAACGAACCCGATCACCATCACCGGCAGAAATTGTGCAAGATTGGCGACATCCAGCAGGTCCAGCGCTCCCATCAGTCCGGCAGCCAGCATGATCGGGATGGATATGATAAAAGAGAATTTCGCTGCTGTTTGCCGGTTGAGGTTTCTCAACAAGCCGCCTGAAATGGATGAACCTGAGCGCGAAATGCCCGGGAAAATAGCCAGTGCCTGGAAAATCCCGATGATCAGCGCATCCAGGAAATTCATATCCTCAGTCGCGCGCACCTTTTTGCCAACCCATTCTGCAACCGCGATCAGTACGGCAGTCACCAACAGGAAGACCGCCACCAGGTAGGGGTTGGCGAAGGCTGCTTCAACTTTGTCCTTCAACAAAAGTCCAGCGATACCTGCCGGGATGGTTGCCAGGATCACCAACCAGCCAACCTTGTATTCATAGGTTTTGAAAGGCGTTTTGGCTGCAATGCCGGCAATAAGGCCTTTCATGATCGCCCAGATATCTCTGGCAAAATAGATGATGACCGCCACCAGGGTGCCCATCTGGACCAGCACGTCAAAAACGAATGCCTGGTCAGCCGACAGTTCCCATTCAAACCAGTAGGGCACTAAAACAAGGTGTGCCGAACTGGATATCGGCAGAAATTCTGTTAACCCCTGGACGATCCCCAGAATAATGGCTTGAATAATGGTCATGGTTCTTACTCTTCCTTTTTTTGTGTTGTGTGCAGGTAAAGGGTGTGCAGCACTTCATCTGCAAAGCTGTCAAACGACCCATTAAGGATTGCCATGCGCATCGATCGGGCGAGGTTGAGCAGCATGTGGATGTTGTGGATCGAAAGCAGGGTCGACGCCAGCATTTCCTTGCTGCGGATCAGGTGACGCAGGTAACTACGCGAAAAATGCTGGCAGGTGGTGCAACTGCATTGGGCGTCGATCGGTGCAGGGTCTTCGGCAAACCGCGCGTTCAAAAGATTGACCCGTCCCCTGAGCGTCATTGCCGTGTTATGTCGTGCCAGCCGTGTGGGCAGAACGCAGTCAAAAATATCGATCCCCCGCCTGACGCCTTCCACCAGGTCCTCAGGTGTACCGACCCCCATCAGGTAGCGTGGTTTATGCTCTGGCAAAACCTGGTTGACGATTTCGATCGTCCGGTACATGTCGCTTTTGCTTTCGCCAACCGATAAACCGCCGATGGCGTTACCTGGAAAGTTCATCTCTGCGATCGTTTCAGCAGACAGGGTCCGCAGGTCTGGGAAAATTCCCCCCTGCACGATGCCAAAGAGCGCCTGGTCATCGCGCTGCTGTGCTCTCAGGCAGATTTCTGCCCATTTGTGGGTGCGCTGCATCGCTTTTTGTACGTATTCCCGGTTGTTGGGGTCAGCGCATTCGTCGAATGCCATGATGATGTCCGCTCCCAGTTCTTCCTGGATGCGAATGGCAGATTGGGGTGTCAGGCGCTGCATTGACCCATCGATGTGGCTCTTAAAAGTGACCCCCTCCTCGTCGACTTTGCGCATTTCATTAAGTGAGAACACCTGGAAACCCCCTGAATCGGTCAGGATCGGGCGATCCCAGCCCATGAAACGGTGCAGACCGCCCATTCTGGCGATCAGTTGCGAGCCAGGCCGCAGGTGCAGGTGATAGGTATTGGCGAGGACCAGTGTGGCATCCAGCTCCCTGAGTTGGGCAGGTGTGACGGCTTTAACCGTAGCCTGGGTGCCCACCGGGGCGAAGATCGGCGTCTCGATCGCACCATGCGGTGTGTGGAAAACGCCAGCCCGTGCTGCTCCACTTTGTGCGATCAGGTCAAATTCGAACATAAGCATCCATCATCGAAAATAATGTCAAATAACTGCCTTGCAAATTATACCCTTTGAGCTTCAAATGTTTGGTGCTCTGAACGTAAATAAATATTTCTAAAAATTTGACAAAAATTGCTTGATAACATGGCTCTGCGGGGATATACTTGATGCCTATGGAGATCAATACATACTCAACCTGGCTCGAGATTGACCTGAATGCCATTCGCAGCAATGTCGCCCTCATCCAGCAAAAAACTGGCAAAGAGGTCATGGCGGTCATCAAAGCCAATGGCTATGGTCACGGTGCCATACCCTCAGCCCAGGCAGCGGTCAAGGGTGGCGCCACCTGGTGTGGTGTTGCCCGCATCGAGGAAGCCCTGGCACTGCGTAAAGCCGGCATCTCCTGCAGGATCATGGTCCTGGGTTATACCCCGCCCGCCAAGGTCATTGAAGCCATCGAGCAGCGTATCACTGTCGCCATCATCGATACCGACCTCACTGCCGAGTACCTGAAGTATGCCAACCTGAATGGCAATCGCCTCGATGCCCACATCAAGGTCGAGACTGGCATGGGCAGGCTGGGTATGCTTCCCGGGCAGGTACCGGATTTTCTGCGCAGTCTCAAGGGCAGCAACATCGATGTCAGCGGTATCTTTACCCATTTCCCTAGGGCGGATGAACCCCGCTCCCGGGATACCCTGGCTCAGCTCAAGACCTTTAAATCCTTACTCAAGCAATTGGAGGCGGATGGACTGAAACCCCGCATTGTCCATGCAGCTAATTCTGCCGCCATGCTCAATTTTCCCGGCTCCTGGTTTGACCTGGTTCGCCCGGGAAATGCCATCTTTGGCCTGCACCCATCTCCCGAAACCCATCTGACGGATGATTTCCTGCCTGCCCTCCAGTGGAAGGCGCGCATCACTTCCCTGCGCCTCACCCCGCCGGGTCGCGGCATCAGTTACGGTTCAATGTACCGCACCACCCATGATGAGCGTATTGGCGTCATCCCCATCGGTTATGGGGACGGTTTCCGCCGCGTGGATAAGCAGGAGGTCTTGGTACACGGTAAACGCGCCAGGGTGGTTGGGCGTGTTTGTATGGATCAATGCATGCTGCAGCTCGACGATATCCCCGAAGCCCGCGTGGGGGATGAGGTCATCCTCCTGGGTAGCCAGGGCAGCGGGCAGATCACCGCTGAAGAGATCGCCAAACGCTGGGGCACGATCAACTATGAGGTGGTGTGCGGGTTGGCAGACCGCCTGCCGAGGATTTATAAGGAATGACACAGACCATCAGGGCGGAATTCCATTTTCATACCATCTATTCCCACGATAGCCTGGTCAGGATCCCGGAGTTGTTGGAAGCCTGCCAGAAAAAGGGCATCGATCGCATCGCCATCACCGACCATGATGCCATTGCTGGTGCCCTCGAAGCCAAGGCTTTGGACCCCGCGAGGGTGATCGTTGGCGAAGAGATCCAGACCTCGGAAGGTGAGATTCTGGGCTATTACATGACCGAATTGGTTCCACACGGTCTGACGCCCATGCAGACGGTTGAAGCCCTCAAAAAACAGGGTGCCGTCATCAGCATCGCCCATCCTTTTGACGATCACCGCCTGGCTTTTTACCGTTCAGCTTCCTTTATGGAGATACTCCCTCATATCGATGGTATTGAGGTTTTCAATGCCCGCTGCCTGGATCCACAATATAATGAAAAGGCGTACGCATTTGCTGAGGAACACGGATTGTTGAAGTTCGCCGGTTCTGATGCGCATAGTTTAATAGAGCTGGGCAGGGCAAACCTCCTGCTGCCGGAATTTCATGATGCCGATACCCTCAGGGTTGCCATGCGGTCTGCGAAATTTACCGGTGGCTTGTCTGCCGCCTGGGTCCACCTGATCTCAACCTACAGCAAGGCGGTAAAAGCACTCAGCCACGCCGAGGGCGAAACCGGTGGCAGCTGACCCTGGGCAGGTTGGAAAAAATTGCGTATTTTCACTGTATAACAGTGAAACACTGGTGAAATTTGGGAGGTGAAAACTGATGCGCAGTGAAAAAGAAATGCTTGACCTGGTCATCAATACCGCCCTGAAGGATGACCGCATCCGTGCCGTCATCCTCAGTGGTTCGCGTACCAACCCCGACGCGCCTAAAGACTTCTTCCAGGATTTTGACGTCGTCTACGTCACCACGGATATCCAGCCCTACATCCACAACCTGGAGTACATCCGGCAGTTTGGTGACCTGATGATCCTGCAGCTGCCGGATGAAATGGGCTCCCCTGAACCCGAAAAACACCCTGGATATTGCTACCTCATGCAGTTCATCGATGGCAACCGCATCGACCTGACCTTTTATCCTCTGGAAAAAATACCTGAAATGGTGTGGGAGGGTTTCAATGTAGTCCTGCTGGACAAGGATGGATACCTCTCCACCTTGATCCCGCCCGGTAAAAAAGTTAGCCTGCCAGAAAAACCGACTGCCAATGAATTCGCTGATTGTTGCAACGAATTCTTATGGGTCGCTCCCTATGTGGCCAAGGGGCTGTGGCGCAAAGAGATCACCTATGCCAGAACATTTCTTGATGAGTATTTACGCCGCCAGTTAATGATGATGCTTTCCTGGTATGTCGGGGTTATCACCGATTTCAAAGGCGACCCTGGGAAATCGGGTAAATATCTCCAGCATTACTTACCTGCGGACCTTTGGAATTTGCTGTTACGATCCTACTCAAATGCTGATATCAACAATACCTGGGAAGCCCTTTTTTCTATGACAGACCTTTTCCGCTCCATTGCCCGGCATGTTGCTGACCATTTTGGGTTTGCATACCCCGTGGGTGATGACGAGAGGGTCACAGCTCACCTCAACCATGTCCGCAACCTACCGCCTGATGCTGATGAAATGTATCCCTAGTCCTGGACTAGAAATCTGTTGAAATATGTCAATAATTCACTGTTTTCCCTTATAATCATCCAATGCTAGCCTGCGTTTATTCTTGTGCTCTCGTCGGTCTTGAAGGTGTGGTCTTGCAGGTTGAGGTCGACACAGGGGGCGGCTTGCCCAAAATGATCATTGTGGGCTTGCCCGATGCTGCGGTCAAAGAAAGTTGTGAACGCGTGCAGTCCGCAGTCAAGAACACCGGCATGCACTATCCCCGCCGAAAGATCACTGTCAACCTCGCACCAGCGACCGTCCGCAAGGAAGGTCCTGTTTATGACCTGCCCATTGCTGTGGGGGTGTTGGTTGCCACCGAGCAGCTCAGCCAGCAAAGCCTGGAAGGTGCGATGTTCATTGGTGAATTATCACTGGACGGCAGTGTCAGGCATGTGCGGGGTATCCTGCCCATGGCAGCTCTCGCAAGGGCAGAAGGCTTTAAAAAGCTATTTGTACCGGTTGAAGATGCTCCTGAAGCAGCCCTCATCCCGGATGTTGAGATCTACCCTGTCGATACTTTGCTTTCGCTTTATCAGCACCTCAATGGAGACAGCCTGATATCACCAACGCCATCCATCATGCCGGATGAGATCCCGGTTGAGGTCCGCACGGATTTCAGCGAGATCAAAGGCCAGGAACACGTCAAGCGGGCACTGGAAGTTGCGGCGGCGGGCTCACATAATTTATTGATGATCGGCCCACCTGGCTCCGGAAAAACGCTCATGGCGAGGGCTTTACCAGCCATCCTTCCCAGGATGTCGATTGATGAATCGCTCGAAGTGACCCGCATCTATTCCGTTGCTGACCAGATGCCGCCGGGTGTCCCCTTGATCCGCACTCGTCCGTTCCGTTCGCCGCACCATACGATCAGCCATGCAGGTTTGGTTGGTGGAGGCAACTGGCCTCACCCTGGCGAGATTTCGCTCGCCCATCGCGGCGTGCTGTTCCTGGATGAGTTACCCGAATTCGGCATGCGCGTGCTCGAAGTCCTGCGTCAGCCGGTAGAAGACAAAGTGGTGACCATAAGCCGTGCCCAGGGGTCCTTGACCTTCCCGGCGAATTTTATGCTGGTGGCAGCGATGAACCCTTGCCCGTGTGGCTATTATGGTGACAATCTCAAGAACTGTACCTGTTCTTCCTCTGCTGTGACCAATTATCAAAAACGCATCTCAGGTCCGCTCATGGATCGCATCGATATTCATGTGCATGTGCCGCGGTTGGATTACCAGAAGATCAGCGCCAGCCGGCAGGGAGAATCCTCGGAAACGATCCAGGCCAGGGTGGAAATTGCCCGCCAGCGGCAACTCAAGCGTTTTGCCGGAACCGGAATCATGAACAATGCCGACATGACCGTCGCCCAGGTCAGACAGTATTGCGTGCTGGATGAGCCCTGCCAGGCATTGATGCGAACAGCGATGAAACAATTGCAGCTTTCCGCCCGTGGTTATCATCGGGTTTTAAAGTTGGCTCTCAGTATCGCCGACCTGGCGCAAAGCGAAATAATCACCCAGGTCCACCTGGCAGAGGCATTGCAATACAGGCCTAAAGACCTGGATGTTTGAAATTCTTGTATTTGAGTTGAGATTTATTTCTGTCGGGCCTGCTTGAGGTTTTCCAGGATCTGGTCAAAGTGGGACCGTGTATGCAGGGTGAGCTGTGTTCCCATGAATGTCAACCGCCACATCAGACTCTTCGATTTTATAAACTCTTCTGGCAGGTATTCGATACAAAGAACGGTCTCTTCGAGGCTTGAAGCTAACGCTTTCATTAGCTCAGGCAAAGTGGGATAGACCGCCACGGTTGCTTTTACTTTTGCATCCAGGTTACCGAAAAATTCGTCGTTTACCGGTTCCTGGTTCAAAACAAAATTGCTTATCCAAGCCTGGTGATCCCGCTCGGAATGGATGAGGTGGGCAATAACCTCTTTGATCGTCCAATCTTTTGGTGCCGGGCGGTAATCGCCTTCGTTTTCCTTGACTTTGGCAGTAATCTCTGACAATTCCTGGTAAGCCTTGGCTTGTTCTTGCCGGATCTGCTCTGCCAGAAGCACAAAATCTCCAGGGACCCTGGGCATTGCAAGATGAGAAAGCAGCACTTCCTGTGTGATTTTTTCTGCCTTGCGATAATAAGTCAGTGTGACGCTATCTCCTGCCTTATAGTGGCCGATAGCACGGGTCATGCTGGTGAAATCCACCACTTCGAAATCATCAATGAATGTGATGACATCCCCGCTTTTTAAACCAGCTTTCTCTGCACTATGCCCTGAAACCACATCAACCAGGCGAACACCTCGCTTAATGGGGATCAGATCGTTCTCGTTTGTCCTGTGATACTCTTCGGGATAGATCCCAATAAATGGACGCTGGCTGATCCGCAAATCGATGCCTGTTTCAAACATGGATGCCAGGTTTTCAAGGCTGATCGTCCAACCTTTTTCGATTTCATCCAGTGTTGTAGCCCATTCGATGGATTGACCCAGTCGGCTGTGCTCGACTGTTAAGAAAGTGTGGTCTTTTTTCGGCTCGATGGTAAACGTAACCAGGGAGGATGCCGGATCGTTACTGCCCCGCCATTCGTATGAGACCTTTTTGTCCTTGATCAGTTCAACAATTTTTCCTGCCGCAAAATACCCGCTTTCCCAGACCAGGTAAACCTTGCCTGCAGGCTTGGCAGTGACTAATGCCAGGTCACATAACCAAAGACGCAATTGTGTGCTGTTGGTCAGGGCTAAATAGACATCGCCTGGACTTCCAGCAATCATCCGGGATAAAGTAATGGTTTTCTCTTCCATCTCACACCTCAATAATGGTGATTATACAACACTCGAAATAAGTCAAATTACTTCGTCCAATGTAAAAAATGAAATAATCAATTATGATATATTTGGCTTTATTAAATCCAGGGACCTTTTTAATGTAGTATAGTAAAACGAATGGCTAACAGTATAAGAGGCAAGAATTATTCTTGGGAAAAAGTTAAACCAGTCGGTAAGGGGGATGCAGGTGAGGTATACCTTGTCAGGACATCAAGCCTGGATAGCTATGCAGTAATGAAATGTCCGGCAAGGGTCGCAACAGGGGGAAACATGTCACGCCAGGCGATGCAGATTGAGCGCGAAGGAAGGATTCTCGAAGTTCTCAACGGTCTTAACTGGGTAGGCAGAACCTTCTCTTTACAGACACCTGCTTTGGTAGATCAAAGTATGGATGGTCTGGAACGGACTTCAGGGTATTTTATTGTCAGCGAACAGGCAAGAGGTGTTTCTCTTGATGATATGCTCCAGCAAGCCCTGATTTTTAGAACATCCATCTCCCAGGGACTTCTGCTGAAAATTATCCACGCCTTGTTTCAGTTGTTTGAATTGACCCAGCAGAAGCATATCCTGTGGAATGATGTCAAACCCGCTCATATATTCTGGGACCAACAATCTCAAACTGTGATGATCATTGACTGGGGCAATGGTATGCTGCTGGAAGATGCTGAGTCGGTTGAAGAAAAACAGGTCATGGTCGATTATGGTCAGTTCTTCTCTGAATTTTCTGGCATCCTTCAAAACACTTATCCACAGTTGATCGATGACCTGGGTTGGCCGCAATCAGCCACAACAGGCATGACCATAAGCGAAATTCACACCCTCAAAAGGCGGGTGGAGTTCCTGGAAAATTATTATGAGATGGAAGTGATTGAAAACCGCGCCTTGGTAAGGAGTCTTCAAGAGAAAGCAATGACGGTTTCTGAATTAGACCAGTTGTTGGCCTGCCAGGAGGTGTTAAAGCAACTGGGAGAGACGGTTGATAACCATATCGTGCATGAAGTTGCCGAAAGATTGATCATGCAAGCTGCCAGGAACTTGAGAATAGATGAATGTGAGGCCATCCTTGAAATAGTGTCCTCTGTAATTAGAAGTCAAGATGAAATAGAGTGGCTTTTTGTTGGCGAAATTGTAAAAAGGCGCGAGAAAATTGCGCCCCAGGAAATCGCACAACTTTTCGGATTGGTTTTTGCCCATGCCTGGGTTGAACTTCACTGGCAATTGAATGTCTTGGGCTTGCTCACTCAAAACCGTGTCCGGGCAAATAAGCTGATACTTGAACTAAGGCACCGGATTTTTCCTGATGGATATGCAAACTCAACTTTAATGGATTTGACCAGGGAATTGGCCGATAGCCTGAACGCCAGGCTGATCCAGCTCCGGATATCGGATGCTGCGGATGAAGATTTTCGCGTTCTGGTAAAGATTTCTAAGGATATTGCGATCATAATTAAAAATTGGGATAAAGATGGGCTCGAGGACTTTTACTCAAGGTTGTTGACGCCTTTACGATCAAGCCTGCATGTCCTTGCTTTGCATTCTATAGAAATTCCACCAAACCTTGAGGCATTCATTAATTCTGAAGAGGAATTTTTTCGGGAAATGATGATTGCCTGGGATTCAGGAGATTTTCCAGAGTTTAAGCGAAGTCTGCATACCCTGGCTGCCTGGGACCCTGATCTACGAAGTATAAAAGAAACTGATTTGGCAGTCAATCAAATAAGTTCATTAATGAGTCAGCTGTTAATTGGTCCGGGTGATGTGGGTAATGCCAAGGGGTTTTTAAGGCAAGTAAGCGAAAAGTTTTCGAAAATTTCTTTCCCTTTTTCTCCTCCCGGCTGGCTTGCCAATCTTTTGCATGGTTTGGAGGATTTATTAACAGCACAAACAACTAAAGATTTTCTTGAAACTCTCAAGATCAATGAACTACCCTTGCCCTGGATAGATGATCACTTTGACCTAAACGTTAACGACTTCCAGGAAAAGGCTGATGATGAATTATCAAGTGGTCAGAAGTTGCTTCTCAATATGTTTTACGAGTGCTTAAAGAATGAAGACGATCCAGACCAGATACTGGGCTCAATAAAGCGCGAAATAGGCTGGGCTTATCCTGCTTATGCTGAACTAAAACATGCCTTTGATAAGGCATTCTTCCCTGGTATGGCCTTTCAGCAAATGAACTTTGCTGATCGAATACCTGCAGGGGATCGGTTTAGGTATGATCAGGCATTATCTCTGCTTCAACAAATCAGGTCTTGGGTTGATGAGGTGGACCAGAACCGCTTGATCACTGCGGGCAAGCATTTGCCAGACCACAGCGACTGGAAGCTAATCAGGGAGTGCCAAAAATCCCAAAACCGGTGGCAGCAAGTCATCATTCCTTACCTTGCCCGATTAAAACAAAAAAGGTGGGAAACGACCAGCATTGAGCAGACAGTATCGGGTAATCTAATTGACGATCCACTGGGATTGTGCATCAACGAATTGTCTGTGGTAAAGGATTTGTGGACCAGGATCAGGGAGGGAGCTTGTGAAGGGCAATTGATCAGCAAGGTCATCGACCACTTGGATCTTTCACAAGGTCAGCTTTTACTTTTTCAAAATGATCCGTCAAATTCGAGACCACATCAATTCCTGATGTCAATTTATCACGGTGAGGTTTCTTTGCGCATCCAGGAGATTTCTTTGTTGTTAACCAATGCGCGAGGCTTGCAGCGAGCACTAACTGTTATAAATAATGAAGAAATGTTGCTGACTAGCCTTGCCAATAAGAGTGCAGAAGATTTGATGTTCTACTTGGAAAATCTCAACAATCAGGTACCCGGTTATCATCCTAAGGACAAGATCACACAATGGTCGAGTGCTTACAAAGAACTTATGTCGCTCATCGGTTCGGATGAATTTGATCAGGCGCTCCTCATGCTGGATACATTCCATCCCTTGTCCAAGTGGTTTTACGCAAAAAGGCGCTTATCCTCAACTGAAGAGGGCTTTTAATCGAGTAGAATTACGGGCGATTGATCTTGATTGGATGATTAATGCATAAAGAGATTCTGGATATTAACAAGGATAACTACCTGGCAGAACCACTGGACACCTGGCTGACTGCTGGTGCCCATGATTATGCAGTCCCGGAAGCCAGTGGATCAAGTGCGCGGGTTTTTAAGTACAAAGATCGGGCGCTTACCAGTGAATATCACAAAGATTCTGCCATCAAGATCATGCGACCGGATAAAATCACGTATGCATGTCCCTTATTCCTCCAGGAATTACAGATCCTTCAAATCCTGGATGGATACCCAGGCATCACGCCCATGCGAAGATCCGGCTTTCTGAAATTATCTGACGATTCTGCCTTTCCTGAAGAGATTGCTCCGCTCACCAAAGCCCTTGAAGAGCAGGCTGGAGGTTTCCAACTGAAAGGCGAACTCAACCTTTTTGAACTTGGGGACACTGACCTGGTGTTAGCTGAATTTGATCAACGGGTTCAGGAGGGTTGGTTGCCGGTTATAATTTTTGAGAAACGATGGGAAGACAACCTTTACCTGGTGAGTGATGCTGGGTATACCAAAGGCGATTTCCGAAGAAATTTATCCATGCTGGATGTATTAACCATAGCGATCCAGATCTGTGAAACATTGGAGCACGCTCATCAAAAGGAAATAATCTACCTCGATCACAAATTGCTCCATTATTACTGGAATGACCTCAGGAAGAAAGTGATCATGGTTGACTGGAATATTGGTCGTTATATCCCGGGTAAGATGACACTGGAAAGTCGCCAATTTGACCTTCTGCAATTCAGTTCGCGGGCACTGCATCATCTCTTTACAGGCCGCCAGGCACCCGGGGCTGTAGCTGTTGGGCAAAATCGACCCGAAGAGATTGAAAATGCCCCCCGCCATTACAAAGCATCCTATCCGTATGATGTAACCAGGCGATTAAACCCTGGCGAAATTGCATTCCTGGAAAGATCCCTGGATGGAGGCTTTACCTCTGCAGCCGAAATGCAGGATACATTGGAAAAATTAAAGAAACAAAGAATAAATGCAAGTTAAGAGCACTTGCTATAAGGAAAAACTATGCTGATTGACTTAATCCATCAGGCAAGCAAATTAATCAACGAGAAATCACCTCTAGAAGAAGAACTTATTAGGGTCGAGAACTCTCTTTCATCTTACCTGGAAGCACTGGCAACAGAGAGGGTTATAGAACAGGTGTCTCTTGAGAACATTGAGGATGCCACCCGTTTGCTCAAAGAAATTAGACGGGAACGGGCGCGAAGATCTGGGGGACAACCTTCAGAAAAAGAGACTCCTTCCAGTGCGCCTGAGCCACAGAATAATTTGAAATCAAATGGCAATGCTTTCCGTTCTACCCGGTTGACCTCAGATGAACAGCCAGATGCATTGAAGAAATTCATTCAAAGCAGCCACAACCCGGAAGCCGAAAGCCTGATGGACAAGGCTGAAGAGGACTTTTATCATGGAAATTACCAGGCAGCTATCCTCTCATTCGAAAAAGTATTACGCATCGAACCCGGTTGGGTGCGGGCACAGGAACATAAATCTGAAGCGGAAGAGTACTTAAAGACAGGCAATATTCCTTCGGTTGCTTTACCGGCTGAAGCGGGCAAAGCATATGGCAAGGCTCAATCTGCGGCGCGGGTTTTCCGCTACCAGGTGGCATTAAAATATCTTGACGAAGCGTTCCTGCACCTGGAAGAAGCTGGCATCAAGCGCTGGCGCGAAGGTGAGGAACTGCGCCAGGACCTTGAAAACCAGATCCAGGCTGGCGAGGTCTACCAGGACGGCATCAATCTTATCAAGCAGGGGGACTTGAACGGGGCGCTATCCCGGATCCAGACAGCTGCCAGTTCAGTTGCTACCCCGGAGTACATTGAAAAAGCAGCTGAAATTCGTACTGATATCTCCAGCCTGGATGAAATTGGCGATATCATCACCTCGTCTGGTGAGATACCTGCTGGGAAGTTGGCTGATGCTAAATCCAGACTCGAGAAACTGCGGTTAAAATATGGGGACATTCCCCAGGTAACAAGGCTTGCCAACAGGCTTGAACTGATCATTCCTGCCACTACCAGGTCTTTGCGGATCAAGATCAACCAGTTGATTGAGCAGGTGGGCCTTTCGCAAACGATCAGCAATGCCAGGCAGATGTTAAAGGAGGCTGAAACAGAAACAGACCTCCTGCGACAACTGGATGGCAGTGCAGATGAAAGCAAAGAGCTTGGTCTGCATCTATCAAAGGTAAAAAACGATATAAACCGTGCCGAGGATTCGCTTTTACGAGCCAAGCAAGCTCTTAAGACTGGAAAACGCCTCATCGCACTCGATTCCTGGAAGATGAGTCGCGAGGTTCGACAAAAATATCCCTCAGATCCCCAGGTGTTGGAACTGAAAAGAAGCCTGGTACCTTTTTTCCTTTTCGCGATCGTGGCAGGCTTGTTGGCATTGGCTCTCATTGTTTTGTTACTCTGGTTTTCGATCAGGTCTATCGGGCAGGCAGTACAAAGACATCGGCTTTCATTGACCCCTACAGCTACGGCAACACCAACTCAAACTATGACCCCAACCAATACGTCCACACCGACTGTGACGCCTACGATCACTCCATATTACACATTGACACCGCAACCAACACTGACTCCGACACCGATCAAGTTTGGTTTAACCGCCAGGACGCTTTGGGCGCGGAATGGTTGCTATGAGTCTTACAACGCCAATGGACGCATTGAGGGTGGAAGTGAGGTCATGCTGTTGCCCATGGATGCGCGTGTATTTGATGTCTTGAATCGTGAATGTGTCCTGGTTGAATTTCGCTCTGGCACCAGCGCAATTATTGGTTACATTCTCCTGGCTGACCTGACGATTCCGTAGATACCCATTTTTATAGATCAGGAAAATCCATGATACAAGATAATTTGATCAATCCAGCTGATTTCGTCGGCTCTTCACTTGACCAGGCATATCAGGAATCCCTAGATTTCATCTATAGCTTTATTGACTATAGCATGAAGCGTAATCTTCGCAATGCAAAGAGGAACTTCAAGATCGAACGAATGACGCATTTCATGCACCTGCTTGGAGACCCGCAAAACAACTACAAGGTGATTCACATTGCCGGCACAAAAGGTAAAGGCTCGGTAGCTGCATTCTGCGCAAATGCCTTAATTGCTGCAGGTTATAAGGTGGGGCTTTACACTTCGCCTCACATGATCGAGTTTACAGAGCGCATCCAGGTCAATGGTCGACAGATTCAAAAAGATGCAGTAGTAAGGTTAGTCTCTCGACTAAGAGATGTAGCTCAAGAAGTCCCTGACATAACAACTTTTGAGTTGATGACAGCCTTGGGTTTCCTTTTTTTTGCCGATGAGAAAGTGGATGTGGCTGTCATTGAGGTTGGCTTGGGCGGCAGGCTCGATGCCACCAATATTGTCACCCCGTTTATCTCGGTGATTACTGGCATTTCATATGACCATACCCAGGTACTGGGCAAGACACTCTCAAAGATCGCTTTCGAAAAAGGTGGCATTATCAAACCAGGGATCCCGGTGGTGATTGCTCCTCAAAAGTCTGAAGCATTGATGCGACTGAAAAAAATAAGCATTGATAGATCTGCGCCAGTGATCGAGGTCGGCAAGGACATTTTGTTTGTTGAAAGATCCCATTCACTGGATGGTCAGACTTTTATTGTCTGGAACCCTGGTGAGCAGGAGAAAATGAATGCCTATCTCAACAATGATGGCCAGACTGAATGGAAACCAGTAGAATTTTCCATTCCACTGCTTGGATATCACCAGGTGATCAATGCAACAACAGCTTATGCGGTTCTAGTGAAAGCGCGGGATTTGGGAGTGAAAATTCCCCTGGATGCAATTTGTAATGGTTTTTCGAACACATCATGGCCTGGTCGCTTTGAGATCATCAGGCGTCAGCCTCCAGTGGTGATCGATTCAGCTCATAACCGCGATTCGGCGCAAAAATTACGCCAGGCATTGGATGATTATTTTCCCGGAGTGCCTGTGATATTACTATTTGGAGTTTCTTTAGATAAAGATTACTCAGGTATCCTTGAAGAATTACTACCGAGGGTGAGTCGGGTTATTGCCACACAGACCATTCACCCCAGGGCTCTGAATGGTGAGGAGATTTGCAGACAGGTATTAACCTATGGCAAGCCTTGCCTGGCAATTACGCCCATTGAGCTTGCATTGGAACGAGCGCTTGAAATGGCTGGCGAAAAATTCCTGTTATTGGCAGCAGGCAGTGTTTTTGTTGCTGCGGCTGTCAAGGACATATGGCTCAATGTCACCAAATCGAACCGAAATCATGTGGCCGAAAATTCAAAGGATGGGAGTTCAGGATGAGCAAGGAAGATTGGTTTTCGCAAATAGGTATGGACCCGGAGAGGATCGCACTTAATATCCATCAAAGGACCGAAGAGCTTTATCGCATCCAGAACCGCGATGCGGATGGTGAAGAATTAATCACCGCGCCAGTGATCTTTCTTGAAGATACACTTGTCCTACCTCACATGATCTCACCGATCTATATAAAGAACCAGGCCAACCTGCTCTCGATCGAAACAAGCCACGCCGAGAACAAAACCCTGGTTGCTATCGGGCTACAGGACGATGAGACTCCTGAGCAAAAATCCCATACCAAATCATTGATTGGCGTGGAGATGGCAGTTGGCCGGGTCCTCGAAATGCAGGACGGAAATCACACTGCCCTGGTCCAAAGCAGGCGCAGAGTGGAGTTTTTTGATTATAAACAAACATCCCCTTTCCCCATTGCCACATTCCGGGTAATCACCGAACACAATGAAAATACACCAAAGTTAAAAGCTTTGATGCTAACCACGCGCAACTTTTTCAAGACTTGTGTTGAAATGAACTCGAGTCTCCCTGAAGAAGCTTACACTTATTCATTAAATTTGGACGATCCGGGATGGTTGGCTGACATGATTGCCACAACTCTGTCCCTTCCTTACGAGCAGCGCCAGGAATTACTGGCCACACTTGACCCTGTTGCACGTTTGAAATCATTGAATAAGATCATGGCAAATGAGATCGAAGTTTTGAGCCTGGAGGATGAAATTCATTCACAGGTCCAGACTGAAGTGGATAAGACCCAGCGGGAATACTATCTCAGGGAACAATTGCGGGTTATCCAGGGTGAACTTGGTGAAGCTGATTCCTGGACTTCTGAAATTGCTGATCTGGCAGAAAAGATCAAGAACATTGCTCTTCCTGAAGAAATATTGAGAACGGTTAAGCGGGAGTTGGAGCGATTAAAACAAACACCTGCACTTTCTCCGGAAGCAGGAATCATCCACACCTACATTGACTGGTTTATTGATCTGCCCTGGCAGAAGATTAGCGAGGATAACCTTAATGTACAGCATGCCAGGAAAGTGCTCGATGAAAATCACTATGGGTTAAAGAAAGCAAAGGATAGGATCCTGGAATATATTGCCGTAAAAAGTCTGCATCCTAAGAAGGATCGCCAGCCTATCCTCTGCTTTGTTGGACCTCCCGGAACAGGCAAGACATCCCTGGGTCGCTCCATTGCCGAAGCACTGGGTCGCCAGTTCGTGCGACTCTCGTTGGGCGGAGTCAGGGACGAAGCAGAGATCAGGGGGCATCGACGCACTTATATCGGTGCCATGCCGGGTCGGATCATTCAGACCATACGTAGGGCAGGAACGCTTAACCCCCTATTTATGCTCGATGAAATAGACAAGGTGGGGTCAGATTTCAGAGGCGATCCCTCAGCTGCTTTACTGGAAGTTCTGGATCCGGAGCAGAATAATGCCTTCTCTGACCATTATCTGGAGGTGCCTTATGACCTTTCCAAGGTGCTCTTCATCACAACTGCCAATTACACCGGAACGATACCCCCGGCACTGCTTGACAGGATGGAGGTGATCGATTTTCCTGGCTATATTGAGGAGGAAAAAATCGAGATCGCCAGACAATTCCTGATACCCAGGCAGTTGGAAGAAAATGGCTTGGATGAGGAGAAGATCATTTTCCAGACAAAAGCGCTGCAGAAGGTAATTCGAGAATACACCTTTGAAGCAGGTGTGAGAAATCTTGAAAGGGAACTTGGACATATCCTGAGAAAGATCGCCATCCTGAAATCTGAAATCAAAAAGTATCCCAGGTCCATTAATGAGTCAACCGTCTTGAAGTTTCTCGGTCCAATCCAGTT
>Ga0123335_1000309_pt1 | contig 81998 bp, 71 predicted proteins | sample BiotimSIPDNA_2_FD_89707 | JGI IMG/M metagenome (GOLD analysis project Ga0123335, IMG submission 89707) | Anaerobic biogas reactor microbial communites from Washington, USA - Biogas_R2 time_0 SIP DNA | ecosystem: Engineered > Bioreactor > Anaerobic > Unclassified | place: Washington, USA... | reverse complement strand
TTCACCATTTCCAGCCCTAATAACACCATTATAACCTGATTTTCAGGCCTTGATTTCAACTTTTTGTGTCTGCAAAAAATTATTTTAGATGATTCACTACAATCTAAGCTTAACAAAAACAACCTAATTGACCATTTCCGGGAGGTTTTATGGCAGATACAACCAAGCCTAATGCACAAAATCTGGAGTTTCAGACAGAAGCCAAACAACTTCTCCACCTTATGATTCACGCCCTTTACAGCCATAAGGAAGTCTTTCTCCGGGAACTTATCTCCAATGCCTCTGATGCCCTTGACAAGCTTCGGTTCCAGTCGCTCACAGATTCATCTGTTCTTCCAGCCGATATCGAACTATCAATCCATATAAAACTGGACAAAAATGCCAAAACACTAACCATAAGCGACAACGGCATCGGCATGAGCCGCCAGGAGGTTATTGAAAATATCGGCACAATCGCCAGAAGCGGCTCGAAAGCTTTTCTGGAAAAGATGACCGGAGACCAGAAAGCAGACTCCAACCTTATAGGCCAGTTTGGAGTGGGTTTTTATTCTGTTTTCATGGTGGCCCAAAGTGTCAAGCTAATTACCAAAAGAGCCGGCTGCCCTGAAGAGCCTGCGGTAATGTGGGAATCAAAGGGAGAAAACGAGTTTACAATAAGCGACACGGAGAAAGAGGGCCACGGCACTGAAATAACCGTTTACCTTAAAGAAGAGGAATCTGCCTACACGGAAGACTGGCAGATCCGCTCACTCATCAAGAAATATTCTGATTTCATTGCCTTCCCCATCTACCTTCCAGACGAAAAGGGACACGAAGAAGTTGTCAACCAGACAAAGCCGCTCTGGCGCCGGGCGCAGTCAGAAGTCACTCCTCAGCAGTACGAGGAGTTTTATCAGCAGGCGCTTGGGGGTTTCGATAAACCCCTCTCAATTCTTCACAGCCGTGCAGAAGGTGTAATGGAATACTCATGGATGCTCTTTATTCCATCAACATCTCCCTTTGATCTTTTCTCATTTGAACGCAAACACGGAGTTAAGCTCTACGTAAAACGGGTGTTCATAATGGACAACTGCAAAGAGCTGGTTCCGGAATATCTGCGGTTTATAAGAGGTGTTGTTGATTCCGAGGACCTTCCACTCAACATCTCCCGCGAGATGCTTCAGAAAAATCCCATAATTGACAAAATCAGAAAGTCCCTTGTAGGGAAAGTTCTGGGCAAACTGAAAGAGATGGCGGAAGGGGATGCTGACAATTACAAAAAGTTCTGGCATGAATTCGGCCCGGTTTTCAAGGAAGGGCTCCACACTGATTACGAGAATAAAGACAAACTTCTGGAACTGGTCCGTTTCCAGTCCTCAATGGGAGAGAAAGATGATCTGGTTTCGCTGAAACAGTATGTTGACAGGATGAGGGCAGACCAGAAAGAGATCTACTATATCACCGGTGAAAACAGGGAAATTGTCGAAAAAAGTCCTCATCTTGAGGTGTTTAAAGCCAAAAGCATCGAGGTGCTCTATCTGACTGATCCCATTGATGAATTCATCGTGAATGATATCTACAATTTCGAAGGGAAAGTGCTCAAGTCGGTTATGCAGGGGGATTTGGATCTCGGGGAGCTTGGCAAAGAAGAAAAAGACACCAGGAAAAAAGCGGAATCAAAGTACAAAAAGCTCTCTGAACGTATTAAAAACATCCTTGGTGATGCCATAAAAGAAGTCCGTATCACGACCCGTCTCAAAGACAGCCCGGCCTGCCTGGTTGCCGCTGAGAACTCAATGGGCGCCCACATGGAGAAACTAATGAAAGCAATGGGTCAGGAGGTCCCAAAATCACAGAGAATTCTGGAAATCAACCCGGAACATCCGCTTCTGCAAAACATGAATGCCCGTTATGAAAATGATCCCAAAGATCCAGAGCTGGAAGATTGGGTAAAGCTTCTTTTAGACCAGGCGCTTATCGCCGAAGGACAGATGGTTTCTGATCCTATGGCCTATTCCAGACGGGTGAGCAGCCTGATGGTGAAGGCATCATCAAAACAGTAGGATGTTATCGGTTTAAGATTTGCACTATGAGTCCTGATCGTCAACTCATATAAAGGCAGACAGGGAATAGTAAACACAGATGCCTATTATTGCTCTTATAACCGATTTCGGAGAAAAAGACTGGTTTTCCGGAGAGATGAAAGGTGTAATAAATGGAATCTCTCCGGAAGCCACGGTAATAGATATCACCCATCGGATTGCTCCCGGTGACATCAGAAGCGCCTGCTTTACACTTCTTGCCTGCTACCGTTCATTTCCACCCGGAACGATTTTCTGTTCCGTGGTGGATCCCGGTGTCGGAAGCCCCAGAAAAGCTATAGCGGCCTCAAATGACAGATTCTGCTTTGTCGGCCCGGACAACGGTGTTCTCTCATGGGCGCTTTCAAAAGAAAAAATCAAAGAAGTAACTCTGATAACGAATAGTACCTGTTACCGTCAGCCGGTAAGCCCCACTTTCCAGGGAAGAGATATTTTTGCGCCTGTATCAGCACACCTTGCCAGGGGTTTACCTTTGAACAAACTCGGCCCATCGTTTACAGACTTTATAAAGATACCCTTCCCTGATTCTACTTATGTCAATGGGGACATCACAGGAGAGATCATCTATATCGATTCTTTCGGGAATCTTATCACAAGTATCGAAAATGAGAAGATCACTCCTGAACATCATAACTCATCGATGAAGATTCTCAGGACAGATGCCAAAATTCCATTCGGGAGATATTATCAGGAGTACAAGCCCGGCTGCAAGCTGTTTTATACCGGATCCGCAGGTTTTGTTGAGATTGCGGTCAACGGCGGGAAAGCATCTGAGGTTCTTAAGGTTACACCCGGTGACCGGGTTCAGATCACCGCTCCTGATCCCATCTGATTTCCTCCGGGATTTGAAATTCAACATCTGATAGTCCGGAGTTGATCCTGGGATGCGATATCACCATCGAATCTATCAATATTGAACCGGGCATGCTCTTTGTGACAATCGACAAAGGTATTACGCTGCCGGTATTATAATTGAAACGGGTCTGCTCCAGCATCACTCCAGTGGAATCAAACCACTCTATCACAGTGGGGCGCAAAGATGCCCTTTGAATTCCGATATACTCTGTAAGCCCCTCTTCACTGCACCGGATAAATACTGTTTGGGAATCGACACTTCCCTTGAACTCATACTCTTCTGCCGGTAAATTTCTCAACCCGAGAAATTTCCCGAGCGGATCACGTTCCTTCAGCAGACAATGAGCCGATATATTTTTCCTGCGTCCCTGTTCTTTCTGCAAATCGATACTCAGCAGTTCTCTGCCGGTAAAGATCATTCTGAACTTTCCTGGAGATGAATAGTTGTAGACTGTTGCGCTGTCAGCCGCCTCTACCCTGCCCACACTGATGCGGGTTTCTCCGTTATAGAGCTGGAATCTTTTTACAGAGGCTCTCAGGGTCCCTATTTCCCGCAGGTTTTGAATCGTCTCTTCAAGAAATGATTGTGGAGATGAGATGTTTCCGGCTGAAAGGCAAAGGGGAAACAGTAACGATAACAGAAACATTCCGGGGCAATGATTTATTGCTTTTCTCATTATATGTATCAATTCGTAAATCCTGATCAGGCAAACTTATATCTTTAAAATACACCATAACTGTAAACCAAAAAGCAGGATGCTCTTATTTATTTTAAAAGAGTATGTCTGTTCTGCTTGCGTTTAACCCCGCTCTTTATATTTGACATTTCATAACCATATCTTCTGCCCAGAAGATTGTATCTGTATCCGGAATGGTTGTCTTTTACCGCAACCAGATCTTTGTCACGGCTGAGGGAGCATGAAAAACGCGGCTGCTCAGAGATAAGTGTTTTTTGTAAAGGTATTTTACCGGCCACAGGAATATCTTCAGGTGAAGAGACGATCATTCCGTTAAAACCTACCGCCACAAGCAGTGAGCCTGTCCATGTGATGGAATAAAGGTCACTGTATGCAATTGTGTTGTTTTGGGTCCATGTGATGCCATCTTCTGAAGAATAAATATAACGTCCTGCTGCAACCAGTTGACGGCCGGTCCATGTAACAGAAGAAAAAGCTTCTGTTGTTCCTGATTCGCTGCTTGTCCATTCGACTCCATCTGTGGACCTCATGATTTTTCCTCCAGAGCCCACAGCCACAATCTGTGTTCCTGTCCAGACTGCGGAAAGAAAACTGAATGTTGTATCCGATGTTCTATCTGTCCAGTCGACACCATTCTGCGATGTAAGAATTATCCCTCTATGCCCCAGTAAAACAAAGAGTCTGCCGGTCCATACCACGGATTCCAGCCTTTCTGAAACACCTGAGTTTCTGCTGACCCACGATAATCCATCGGTTGAGGTAAGGATAGTGCCGGAATCCCCGGCTGCTATAAGCATTTCCCCTGAGCCTGATATGCAGTAAAGGTCTGAATTGCATCCGGAAATAGCAGAGGACCAGTTGATGCAATCTTCTGAATAAATGATGGTGCCGGAATCCCCGGCTGCAAATGCTTTACCTTCCACAAAAGCCGTTGCTTCAAGACTTTTTCTTGTCCCTGAGTTCTGTGCAGTCCATAGCACACCGTCAGGCGATGTAAGGATCTCACCATTGAGTCCGCAGGTAAAAGCTTGCGTTCCGGTCCAGCAGACTGACCCTAAGCTCTCAATCTTTTCAGAGCATTTTTTTGTCCAGGTCAAGCCATCAGGTGAGGTGTAAATTTCACCATAAGTACCCACAGCCACAATTTCCTGCCCTGTCCAGATTATATTTCTAAGGCCTTCAGCCCAGGAAAATTCTCTATTCCATTTTTTTCCATCAGAAGAGGTGCAGACCGAGCCATAAGAGCCAACCGCCACAATCAGTGAGTCTGTCCAGCATACAGAAGTCAGCGTTCCGAAACTCGATTCACTCACAATTCTTTGATTCCATGTAATGCCATCCGGGGATGTGAACGCCATATAAGAGCCGTTGTTACCCCCCACGGCGACAATCTGATCTTCGGCCATTGTAAGTCCATATATCCTTCCAGAGGAATTCCTGCAAGTCCAGTTCTCCCCGTCCTCAGAGGTGTAGATACCGCTATACCCAGCTGCAACAAGCAGGTTTCCGGTCCAGATTACCTTATAAAAATCGACATCCAATGAAACATCAATTTTGGTCCACGTAAACCCATCCGGAGATGAAACGATGGTATGATAGCCTCCTACGGCCACGAATTTCTCACCGGTCCATACTACAGAATGGAGCCCCCAGTATGTATCTGAGTTCTGGCTTGTCCAGACCACGCCGTCAGTTGATGTCAGTATCAATCCGTCTTGTCCGGTTACTACAAACAAGCTCTCGGCCCATATGACATCGAACAGGGCTTCTGTTGTCCCCGAATTCTGCTGAATCCACTCATCTCCATCGGCTGATGTAAAAACGGTCCCGCTGTCGCCCACAACTACATATTGACTTCCAGTCCACGCAACAGAGTAGAGACTATAACCTGTTGGTAAGGGATTGCGCCAGGTCCACGATGACTGGCTGAAGGCATTAAAGATAAACAACAGTGCGAGTGTTGCTGCCAGGATGATTTTTTTCGGCATCTTATTCATTAGTGTTCCCTATATGCGAGAGATTAAAAAAGAGATAGACTGTGTTATATTTATTTACAGCGTTATTACATTTAATACCAGGATACTCCTTACAGGTCACTTTCGTCAACAATTTCAATCTTACTGTCCAGTATCCAGCTCTTAATCAGGTTTTTATTTGATGTAATATCTGCTATGTAAATTCTATAGCTGAAGAATGCTTCAGAACTTTTTGCCGGCTCGACAACGACACATTTACTGTCAAGATAATTTGAATGTATGAAATAAAGTCTCTCAGAATATTTAAGGATAAAGCCCACATGATAATCAAGGCCGACAAAATATAACCCGTCATTTCGTGTAAGGAAATATTCCAGTACTTTACTGTATGGTAGTCCTTCCAGGAGTTTGACACTATCCAGAACACCTATGGAGTAAGCCTCAGCTGAGGGACTCCCCTGTGCCAGCTTAAAGCGGTTCAGATTAAATCCGGCATCCCTGAGAACAGTTGAAACAAAATACCCGCAGGCTACACTGCCCTGCCGCGGCACCTCCGTATGCCCCTCAAAAGACCATCTCGTTTTATACCAGAAAGGAATCAGCTCATACACTATCAGATCTGTAAGGAGTTTTCCGGCTTCATTAACAATCTGTTCTTTCTGTAGTTCAGTTCCGGCATTCTGAAAAGCGATACGGATCGAGTCTTTTCTAAAACGCGCAGACACTTTTACACTGTCATAGATTCCCTGCGGCCAGGCATTAAAAAGCCTGCTTTCAAAACCGGAAATGAGTGAGTCTTTTTCAGGCTCCTTTTTTTTTCTACCTGCAATTTTAAACTTCTCTTGTTTATGCAACGTTTTTATCTGATCACCTGAATTTCCAGATGTACCGGCCTGACATCCGCAAAACAGCAAACCCGGGATCACCAGAAGCATGCTGAAGTATCTATTCATATATCCACCAGTTACATTTTAATGGAAACCGCTATTATTATACATCAATTTTGTACGATAAGACAAACAATTATCTGTGCCATGCTGAAGGGATTCTAAAAAAACTGTAAGTGGAAATTTCTCTGCCCGAAAAGTACAATTTATATTACTATGCTGCGCCGGATTTTCCGGTACTGTTCAGATCAATAAGTAATCTTGTAAAAGGAGTTTACCATGTCAAAGTTGAGACCGATTTTCTCTGCCTCTATACTTTTACTCTCTATGGCACTGCCATCAATGGCAATTGTAGGAATCGGAATTCACTGGGGAAACGATCTGACTCTAAATATGGATAATGTGCAGGATGAACAGCTTGCATTAGCCGGCTTAAGCATCGATACAGGCACAATTGAGGGACAGCTTCCTGCGGGACTTACTGAAATATCAGGCGACAATCTTCCTGTTTTTATCAACAGGACCGACTGGACCAGAACGCCTTTTAATATTGGCGCCAAGATTTATATAGACATCATACCAATCCTTGATGTAATAGAGTTATCAACGAATTTCGGGCTGTGGGAGTATGAGGGTTCTATCAAGTACCCGACATCACTGGAGTTCAGAGATGATGTTCCGGCAGAGATCAATGGTCCAGATGACCTCTTTAAACCTGTTTACGATTCGCTTCCCATCACCCTTGAGGAGTTCGATATGGGTTTCTTAGGCCTGAAGAAGACTCCCTATATGAAACTCAATTTTGACCTTACGGTAAGAAAGTACATCGTACAGATTCCAAAATCTCTCAAGACACTCAAGCTTTACGGAGGAGCAGGTGCGAGTGTGCATTTTGCCACCCCCATACTAAACAAAGGCCTTATCGAGGATGCCCTTGGATCGGCTATTGAGGGAACAAAGGGTGTATCAGAATTGGGTTCAGAAATTTTCGAGAACGAAGAGATCTCAAAAAAGATCGTCAAAGAGATCACCTCCAGCCTCATGACCCCGCACTGGGGATGCCACATTGACCTTGGCGCGATGATCAAGATTCCGGTTATTCCTGTGGGATTCTATGTGGACGGGAAACTGATGATTCCTTTTGACAACATGGATAAAAATGTAGATCTGGGCGGTGCAGGGTTTCTTCTGAACACCGGCATATGCCTGTCGCTTTAATTTGAAGGGACTTTAATGGATCGTTTGTGGGCACCCTGGAGAATGAAATATATCCAGGAAATAAGCAAAAAAGAGGACGGCTGCATTTTCTGTATAAAGCCGGAGCAATCAGATGACAAGAGCAACCTGATTCTTCACAGAGGTAAAAAGTGCTTTGTTATAATGAATCTTTTCCCTTATAACAATGGTCATCTGATGGTTGTTCCCTACATGCACACATCCGATCCGGTCGCACTTGACAAAGAAAGCTCTTCTGAACTCTGGGATCTTGTCTGCCTCTGTAAGAAGGTACTTACAGAGGCAATTCATCCTGAAGCCTTCAACATCGGGATGAACCTGGGAAGGGTGGCCGGAGCCGGTATTGACCAGCATATTCATATGCACATAGTTCCAAGATGGAACGGAGATACCAATTTTATGCCGGTTCTGGGTGATACCAGGGTCATTTCACAGGGGATTTCAGACAGCTACGATACGCTGCTGCCATTCTTTAAATCGCTGCAATGAATCTCTTCAGGAGATAATCCCTCTCTGTAACGCCATAGCTGCAATTCGCCATTTTTGATGCTTGCAAAGTTGTAGTTTATCAGCCATGATCCGGTGTTGCAGTAAATGCCTGAATCAAACCTGCAGAGATCTGCCCTGTGGGTGTGACCAAAGACTACGATATCGTTGCCTTTTTTTAACAGGCACAAAGCATTCTGCCTGTACTCATTTATAATGCTTTCTTTTAGAACGGGTCTGAGGTATTTCCTGCTTGAACCGGAAACTAATGTCCCGAGTGCCACTCCGAGATCAGGATGAAGCAGTTTGTAAAGCTTCTGGTTAAACGGGTTACGCAGTACTTTTTTCAGAATGCGATAACCGATATCCCTTTTGATTAGCCCGTCGCCATGGAAAATATGTACTTTTTTCCCCTGAATCTCTGCATCGAAAGTTCCGTGATGAATGATAATTCCTAACTTTTCTTCAAGGAAAGTTCCAAGGGCAAAATCATGATTTCCCGCAAGATAGTGTATTTTAATTCCCTGCTCAACAACATTCTTCAAGGCATGAAGGACCGGGAAATAGTCGGGCCTGACAGCAGACTTGTATTCTATCCAGAAATCAAAAAGATCACCGACAATAATCAGCTCTGACATCTCCGGAGAGATCTCCTGCAGCCACTTGAAAAAGAGAGCTTCTCTTGCCTCACAGCCTTGCAGATCAATTCCGAAATGTGCATCAGAAATCAAATAAACGGTATCTTTTTTCATCAGAAATAAACCGGCCGCCCACGAAATGACTTATCATGAGGGGCATATGTAGTGCAAAAAAAAAGGCGAACAAAGGTGTCCGCCCTGAAAACGAAACCGGTGTGATTGACAGTACAATCCGGTTTATTCCCAGAGGTCATCTGTACTGTCTAGATCACTTGCCATGTCGCTGAAATTTGCATTCTCATCATGGAGATTTCCAAAATTAAGCTCTCGCATATCCTCTTCGCTCTGAGCATCATCATCATGGTATCTTTCATCTACATCGCGCAGAATTTCATCAGCATCAAATTGTTCATCTAAAATCACCTGATATCACCCCCCTCCGCGCTTTTAGTAGCTTGAAGAAAAAATGCAGATCAAATAATAATGAATTCTAAACACTATGTCAATACATTTTTTTCTTTTTTTATTTTTCCTGCCCTTTTTACATTTGAAACGATTAATACGCATTGTAATAATCAGAAATTGCAGGAATTTGATTTTTTTCTGAATCGGCTGAAACCCTCAGAACGGCAAGCCTGCCGCAAATTCCAGCCTGCCATCCAGGTCCGCATCGCTGTCAAGCCTGATCCCGTAATCGAACCTTGCCAGAAAAAAGGGCCACATAATGCGTACCCCGGCCCCCACAGACCAGTGCAGATCAGAAAAAGCGGAATTTTCTGCTGAAGCCCAGATATTACCGGCATCGACAAAAACCGCGCCGCTAAACCATTTGTAAACAGGAAAACGCAGTTCAAATGCATTGATAATCAGCTGCAGCTTTCCCCCGACTGCATCTCCCTGATCATTTACAGGCATTATCGTCTCTTCATCGTAGCCGCGTACCGACCTGCCGCCAGAAACGCCGGGAAAGAAAAGCTCCTGGGGCGGCACCAAATCTCCACTTTCCCCATAACCATCAACATACCCGGCCAGAATAGCTGAAGAAATCCCCCATCTTCTGTCGAAAAAGCCAAAATATGCCCGAAAATCCAACACAGATTTGTAGAATTGATTACTCCATGAGAGTCCAGGTCCTGCAATCTGCCCCTCAAGATGCATATACACTGCCGATCCAGGCAAAAGAGGGCTTAAGCGAGTATCCCTTCGCACCGCAAGTCCTAAAATCAATGTATTCAGCCTTAAATCCTGCCCGGCTCCAGAAGGATCATCAATCCAGTTCACCCGTTCAAGACGGCTCCAGGCCCGAAAGCTGTTATACATCCCCAGCTCCCCGCCTAGTGCCGCTTCTCCACCGTAAAAAAGCCCTGTAAACAGATCCTCATCCCTGCGCTCCAGAAAAGAGGTGAAATCAGCATCCAAAGGCAGAGAAAAGATCCAGGGATAAGAGTATTTCAAACGCGTACCCTGCAAACTGGAAGAGATATCCCCGGAGCCTGTCAACCGATGTCCTAACCCGAAAAAGTTACGGTAGGAAGCCTCACCATCAAGATAAAATCCCCTGGCAGACTGATAGCCGCCCCCGATCTGAACCTGAAACATCCGTTCCAGTTCCCGCACCTGAATGAGCACCGGAACAGTCACCGAATCGGAATCAGGCAACTGTGAGAATGTATCTACAGGTTCAATCCCCGCAAATTCAAACAACCCAGTAGTGTAAATACGATTTATCGATCTTTCGATAGAATCAGATGTCAATAGATTGCCACCGGAAAATTGAAGCTCCCGCTCTACAACGATCTCTTTTACCTTGTCCAGTCCCAGAATATTCAACACACCCGCCCGCACAAATGGCCCGGTTTCAATGTCGCAGTCTACAGATGCGCTGGTCCTTGAGCTGTCGAGCTCATAGCAGCACTCTACCTGAGCAAACATATACCCCTTCTCATGCAGCTCCCCGTAGATCTTCCCCTGCAGGGAATCAATCCCCTCCAGAAGAAGCGGCTCCCCGGGTTCCATGCCGGTCGATCCAAGCAGCTTCAGAGTCTCTATAACCGCGTCCCCACTGAAAGTGACAGTGTCAATTTTTGTTTGATGGCCTTCATCAATGATAAGAACGATGTCTACTGTGCGGGCAGAGGAATCGCGGTCCAGTTTAGCCAGATTTACATTGGCGTTGAAAAAACCCTGTCTTCGATAAAATTCCTGAAGGGCAGCGATATCTTCAACTAATTGGGAAAAAGAGAATTCGATTTTCTGAAAGATGCCCTTTGGTTTAAGGATCATCTGATCTAAAAGTTTGTTTTCTCTAATGGAGTAATTACCAATAAACTGGATATCGCCCACCGGCCATTGTTCTTCAGCCAGGGGAGAGGAAAGGAGAGTGGAGAGGATAATTAACCATTTCACGACGCAGCCTGTGGAAAGGGTTTTATAAGAGATAGCAAGGGGGATACCAGAGTTGTGGAGCGGGATGGGAGAGGAATTCACGGGTTACCTCTGGGGTGAAATAGTGACTTAAGTCGTTAAATGAGTCCAAGGGGATCCATAAGTCACCTCCGAGGTGAAAGAGTGAACTTAACTCGTTAAATGAATCTGGGGAGTCACTAAGTCACCTCTGAGATGAAAGTATGACTTAACTCGTTAAATGGATCTGGGGAGAGTCACTATGTCACCTCTGAGATGAAAGTATGACTTAACTCGTTAAATGAATCTGGGGAAAGTCCCTAAGTCACCTCTGGGGTGAAACAGCGACTTAACTTATTAAATGAATCTGGGGAGAGTCACTAAGTCACCTCTGAGATAAATGTATGAACTTAACCCGTTAAATGCATCCGGTGAGAGTCCCTAAGTCATCTCAGGGGTGAAACAACGACTTAACTCCCGCGAACTTCACGATGTCATCTCCGGGGTCTAAATGGGAACTGTAATCGAGGTGAAATATACCGCAGGTTCTGAGAATGTAATACGAAGTATGGAGCTTTGTATCTCCACACTTCAAATAGCGGATTAATGAGAGCCGTTTTTCTTAATTATATCATCGATTTCCTGCTGAATCTTAGCCTGATAAAGTGCCTCTTCGATGTCATGAGCAACTTTCTTGCCCTGCATCAGCACATCAGCCCGCTTCTCCAGCAGTGCCAATTCTAATTCTCTTTTCCGATTCTCTTCGTGGCGAATCTTAAATAGCAGAATACTGTGCCCGATAGAGATCCCCAGAAGGAGAATAAAGATCTGGACCAGGTAAAAAAGGATCATTCCTTCGTTCATATTCAACCTTATTTTGGATTTCATAATTATGCTACAGAATTGGTCTGTCTTAAAATATATCTAAAAATGGCGAAAAATGCAAAGTAATAAAAAAGCTGCATTTCCGCCGTTCTCCTACTTCTCAGTTATTTGAAATGCATCGGTATTGAAGTTCATGCGCCTGGCAAAACTGAGTAGTTTCAGTAAAAGAGTAGTATCTTCTCCTCCGGCATCATCCTGCCCGTTCTCTTTAATCTTCAGATACAGATCACGTATGCTGTTATTGAGAATAGGACTGAATAGATCCTCTAATTTGTGTTTATAAACTGGAATTGAGAAACGATCCACCAGATTCAGGAAGAATCTTACCCGTTCGCAAGATTTCTCTTTTAAACTCTTTGTGAGATTATTCAATTCCGCAAGCAGGAGATTTTCCAGAATAACAGCAGACCCTTTTAAGTCAAGTGGAATATCATAGCGCTGAATAACCCTTGACAGCTCAAGCAGCTCAGCGAAGATCGCGTCCTCATTTCCGCTGGTTTCAAGTCTGGCTATAAGGCGGTTCCACTGCTCCTGGTAGACAAAAGACTGCGGAGCCTTACAGTATTCTGGAACCAGGGAGCTCAGACCCGAAAGCAACGCCAGTTCCCTCTCGTTTTTCTTCATCCATATACTGAAACGGGCATCTGTGTCCTTTGTGATCTTGTGAAGGAAAAACTCCTTCAGCTCCAGCTGAGATGAAGGGAAGGTATCAGCGAAATTATACGGTTTAGCATCTGCATGCCCCATCCACATCTCCGGGCGCAGGGACTTCTTATCAATGATACTGGATGCAGGCAGAACCCATCCGGTTACCTCTGAATTGCTTCTGGTAGCGACCAGAACCGACCAGTTGCCGCATTCTCCATTAAACTCATTTTCCATCTCGACATTAAAAGCATCATAGGAGAGTGCTCCGTTTTTTACGGTCATTATCTGGTTCAGTTTTACATTGAACCCGAAGAGCTCAAACTGAAATGACTTTTTGATATCTAGAGTCTTCTGAACCGCCGCCGAGAAAGCTATAATTTTACAATGTTCATAGTATGCAAGGAGTTCCTTTTCAAAAAGAGTTCTGCCGTTTGTGTTCGGCAGGTTACTCTGTGCCTTTTCGAGGTCGTCAAGGAAACTGTCAAGAACTGCTTTTCTGTCCGACTCCGGTATACCCAGCTGCAGGGCACGGCAGGCATACGCAAGATTTTGAATCGATTCAATGCCGCTTATATCAGAAAAAAACCACCCGCAGGAGGTAAATGAGAACAGTGCATATTTCTGTGCTTCCAGGAGTCTCCTTATGTCCATGACTTTTGATTTATCGAGGCCGGCAATACCGCACTGCTTTTCCAGAAATGTTTTGAATTTTTTCAGAGATGGTTCACCGAAGACAGCGATGTATTTATCCCGCACCTCCCAGTGATCATCACAGTACTTCCCCATTTCAGTCTGGTACACATCGTCGACCTTCTCCTGAAGCCTTGCGAGAGCATCCCGCATTGGACCCCGCCAGGTCTGCTTCCAGTGGCTCTCTCCTCCGGTGTGACATCCGCAATCCCTTTTCCACCTGCCCACACCATGCGCACAACTCCAGGCAGTCCCCTCCCCGAAAGAATCCTTCAGATTAACTTCGTACTGAGGCGGGTTCTTCTCAAGAAAGTATCCGAAGTTGACTGGTGTAATATCCAGTTTTGAAGCTACATTCTTGAAAAAGTAGGCCAGACACATATCACCAAAAGGTTTATGATGGCCGAAAGTCTCTCCATCGGTGGCGACTGTGACCAGCTGATCTGTTTTGTAGCTGTCATCGAAACAGGATCTGATTTTGTTCCCCAGAATATGAGCGTCTTTAAGCAGCCCCCCGAAACTTATCTCTTTTGACAATCCTTCATCAAAGAAAAAAACATCCAGATGCCCCGGCATCCTCTGACCGTCCCGATTTTTAGGAAATATCCGATAGGTGCGTCTGGTGTCGATTCCATTGCTGACAGTAGATACCCATTGGGCATTGTCCTGCATCGGCCTGAAACACTCAGCCTGACTTGGCGAGAGGACAACAAACTTGATGCCCTCCTCTATCAGGCAGTTAACAGTTTCCATATTTATGGCGGTTTCGGCAAGCCAGATTCCTTCAGGATCACGCCCGAATCTCTTCTGGAAGAAATGCTTTGACCACCGGATCTGAGTCAACTGATCACGCCTTGACGCAAGCGGCATTATGATGTGGTTATAAACCTGGGCGAGTGCATTTCCATGCCCTCCCATAGCCTTGCAGCTTTGGGCATCTGATTCTATGATTCTTTTGGCAGTTAAAGGATGAAACTGCTCAAGCCATGAAAAAAGTGTCGGCCCGATATTAAAGCTCATACTGAGATAATTGTTGTAAATATCAACTATCATCCCTTTAGAATCAAGCAGTCGTGAATAGGCGTTAGGGCGATAGCACTGATCGTAAATGCGTTCGTTCCAGTCGTGATGCGGGGCGGCAGAAGGCTGCTGCTCTATCTTGTTGATCCAGGGATTCTCCCGCGGCGGCTGATAAAAATGCCCGTGTACAATTACGTACTTTTTAGGTTGATCATTGCCAGTCATATTTTTTTCCATCCGGATAAGTCACAGTTCTGTTTTCAAGCCTGTTGCGAAGTATCTCTATACCCTGCTCGATAATATCATTGCGAGTGTCATGGCGGTTGTCAAACCAGGATTCTACCTCATCATTGATTCTGGTGTAGCATTTGTCGCCGATCCGTTTATCACCTATCTGAATTTCCAGTGTACTCTTCTGGCCATCAACAATGACATTCTTTATCCATCTGATGCTCATGTAAAATCCTTTTTTTATCTGTTCAGCTCTGTTATTTCCAATCAAGTCCGGAAAGAAAGATTCGTGCCTTACCTGAAAAAACATCATCCGGATGCTGAAGTACAATCCGGTTCATTATTGCTCTGGCGCTGTCAATCTCACCCGTACGCATCAATGCTTCTCCCTTGTAATACAAAAGCTCAGGTGCAGCCCCCGATTCATCCCAGCCGGCCAGCAGCTTAAGTGACGCGCTGTTGTGCCCCTTTTCAATCAAGGCTTCAGCCAGGCGCAGTACCAGGTGACCTTTCAAATCCATTGGCACCTTTGCCTCAGAGAGAAGAGATGAAGCACGTTCAGGTTTGCCGATGTAGATATTATATTCGATTTCTGCCCACGTATCAAGTGCAGTTTCCGATTTACCAAATCTTTGCATCCTGTATTTATATGAAAGCAGTTCTCCGGCAAAGTTCCAGGATGGAACGATTTTGGTTTTATTCAGGTATTCGTTGAACTCTTTTATTTTCCCGCTGAAAAGAAGTGTCCTTATTTCCCATAGTACGTTCAGTTTCTCCGATTTAGTCAGAAATTTTGAACTCTGAACAGATTTAGCCGCTTTTTCCCGCTCACCTGTAAATAAATACTGCCTGATAAGAAGTGTATCGCGGACAATAGACCTTGAAAGCGAATCGATCAGACCCGATGCCTTGCTGAAATCACCAGCATTCTGATAAAGCACTACAGCCTCTGCATTGGATGCCTCTGTTTTAAGCCCCGAACGCTCAAACCATAAGAGAGCGGAATCTGCATGGCCAAGCTCCCGGAATGATTGATAAATAATAGTCGCGGCTGCTCTCAAATCTTCCTTGTCATCATTTCCACGATAAAACTCCCTGGCCGCTTCTATAGCATCTTTGTAATTGCGTCTGATAAATCTTTTTTTCGCCGCATCAAGGAGCTCTTCTCTCAGGGATGGCAGCCGGGATGATTTGAGTATCTCAACTTCTCTTTCGTATAAGCCCAGGCGCGAGCAGGCATCCGCCGCCCAGGAAGCTATTGTGGCAGTGTCCGCCTCTGGTCCTGCCAAGCCGCAGTCCAGAAACTGCTGAATTGCACTGTCGGCAGCAGAAAGAGGCATATCACCTAAAAGACCGCTGAACTGATTGAGAGCAATAGAGGTAATTCTTGGCTCTGATCTGATAAATCTGCAGAAAAGCCCGGGAATTCTCCTGAAATCCCCGATTACGCTCTTTATCTTTGCCCATCTGAGCAGATCGTGAGCATCAAGCCTGCCCTCACCTTCAAATATTGTAAATATCAAATCGGCCTGTTCTGGTTTGCCGGAGTTTACAAGTTTCATGAAAACATCGAATGGGGTGCCGTTGCTTTTCTCCCAGATTTTCAATATTTCCTGCCAGGCAGAAGCATTGCTTCGAAGAGTACTCCTGTAGCAGTTTACAAGAGCAGCATTGCCCAGACTGTTATTGTGTGCCCATTTCTTCAGTGATACATTAACCTGATCACCGGAAAATTTCTCAAGATATCTGCAAAGACAGGTGTCGGCAATTTCACCAGTATTGCGGTCTGAAACCACCGCGGGATCAGGACACTGCGCAGGTAAAGAATAAACTGCTGCAATCAAAATAAGTATTGTCAGTATCGCTCTCATTTATCGAACCTGTCAGAAACCGGATTGAATTTTGGTGTTGATATCGGCAAGAGTATTCTTGATCTGAAAATGAATACGGCCCATTCCACGACGCTCCTGGTAGTTACGCGCCCACCCTATTTCAAGGCTTCCCAGTTTTGACGGCAGCCTCACGCCTAGGCCATATCCCATGAGAAACCGGTGATCTGAATGAATACCGATTCCCTGTCTGAAACCTACTCCTCCGTCAGTAAAAATAAATACAGCTCCGGTTTTTATGAAATAAAGCAGATACTCCAGCTGCCCATAGGCAATAGTCCGGAACGGATGCTCATTTTCAGCATACCCTCTGATTGAATTATGTCCGCCTACTCTGTACATCTCGGCTGGAAGCAGCGTCTTTTCGTTTGTGATAAGATGCTTTGAGACCAGCCTGGTAAGGAGAGCCTGGTTCTTCAGCAAAGGGAAATGCAGCCCGCCCGAGAAATCAAAATGGGATCTGGAGTATCTTCGGGCTTTTTTTGCCAGTCCGCTTCCAGTTTCTATCAAAAGCTCACTGGAGAACTTTCCTGCCCGGTTTTCTTCTGGAATACTGAACAAAATAAGATCCGCTCCGTAAAAGGTGCCGTATTCTCCTATAGAATCCCGCGACGGGGTAGTTTCATTCACGTTCATACCTACACCGGCTCTCCACTCAGGACCGATCTCGCCTATAAACTTCAGTTTACCAAAAACAAAGCCGTACTGATTTTTGATGACTTCCATGCCTGCTCCGGCACCTATTGTGACCGGGATGTTAAACACCCATGGTTTAACGGCATTGATATTAAATCTCTGTCTACTCTTATCGCCTGCATACTCAAACTGAACCGATTCTCCGGCATGAAAGAGGTTTAGAAAGGAAAAATTGAGATTCCCCTGTAACTGAGGACCTCCCCTGACTGTCTCCAGCCCGATCGCTCCATCAAGACCAAGTCCTGATCTGTCAACAATCGTCAGCGGAACGGATATTTTCTGAACTGAATCGGGATGCGATTTATCAGTGGCGGGAATCACGGGTGGCCCGGCGACCACATCAGCTATATAGGATCTGGACTTCAACATTTTTTCGGTTTGCTCAACCTTATCGATATTAAAAAGATCCCCGTCTCTGAACAAAACATCATTCATCAGAATTCTTCTGGAGGTTGTGGTTTCCCCGGAAAGAACAGGTGATGAGAAAAAGGATTTCTGATCGGCTCTAATTATAAATTTTACAAAAAGGGAATCTCTGCTGCCTGATTCTGCAATTTGCACGGCAACGGATGCAAATGGATAGCCACTTTGTGCCATGAATCGAGCGATCTGGCTGGCCCGGCTGTTGATTTTACCGGCATCATAGGGAGCTGGCATATCCATGGGCGGCAGACCTGAAGTAGAATCGTCCGGAAAGCCGGATACCGTTTCGTAAATCACAACGCTGCGAGTTCCTGGGTAAACAGTCATAACACCGCTAATAGAGTCCCACTGCTGGTTGAAATAACCCAGCGAGTCAAGGTAGTTTCTGATCTGTTCAGGTTTATTGAAGCGTTTCAGGATGAGGCAGTCAAATTCTTTCATTTGGGAATTACATTTTACAACGGCAGAATCTTTTAACTGCACTGAAGAGCGCTGGGACACTGGTGCGGAGAAAATTATTCCGGAAAAAAAGAGCAGAATGAGGATTGGGAAAGTGACCTGCATTTCATGTAAACTTCTTGTTACTACTTATTCTGGGGCAGTTCCCGGACCGCATTGGACCGGGAACTATCTGAACAGATGGAGAAGAGGGGCTATGCACCCTGACGTTTGCGTTTCTCCAGTATTTCTTTTCCCTTGACCGAATACTTTGCTACCGGGACTTCATCGAGTCTCTCAACAGCGATCAGCTCACCGGTAACTTTACAGATTCCGTAAGTTCCCTCTTCGATTCTCATAAGAGCTTCATCAATCTGCTCGAGATATTTCTGCTGGCGCTCAGCAAGACCCATGGAAAACTCTCTTCCGTAGGACAGGGATGCGACATCGCCCAGATGATAGCTGTAACGGGAAATCTCTCCGGCAGAATCGGAGATGGACTGTTTGAGATTGCTCTGCTGCAACTCATCCATCTCTTCAAGAACTTTCTGCTTCTCGGAAAGAAGCTTTTCTTTGAAATAGTCCAGCTGCTTTTTAGTAAGTTTCTTAGCTGCCATTTATTCCTCCATCTGTATCGGCAAATTACCTAAAATAGATCAGGTGATTTCCGAGATTCAACATCTCATAAATATTGCTGATCTGAAGCTATCAAGTTAAAGGTTAATAATAACATTTGAGGATGACTTTTACAAGGGTAAGGTCATTTAATATTCAATCCGCATAAGCCATGCCATAAATTTTAGAGTTATTTATCTAACACAGATCTATTTTATTACTCCTATTTCTACAGTTTTTTCAGTTAGTCCGCTCTATCCTATCGGAAAAACACTGAAAATGCAATTCATCAATGAAGTGGAGTAAAAGAGTGACTAGAGTACAGAATGCCAAAGCCGGTATAATCACAGATGAGATCAAACGCGCATCAGCACTTGAAGGGATCCCCCCTGAGAAACTGTGCAGTTTAATAGCTGAGGGGACAGTGGTTCTGGTAAAAAACCGGCTCCGTTCAATTGAGCCGCTTGTTATTGGTTCACCATCCCGCATCAAAATCAACGCTAACATCGGAACATCCTCTTCTCATTCGGAAATCAGTGACGAGATTGAGAAAATGAATGTAGCTATAAACCATGGTGCCGATGCGATTATGGATCTGTCTACTTCCGGTGATCTTGCCGCAATCAGGAAAGAAATCCTGAAGCAGTGCAGTGTAGCCGTGGGAACTGTCCCCCTTTACGAGATGGCAACAAAGGCACGGGGAGAAGGCAAATCTGTCCTGCAGATCACAGCCGATGACATGTTCGCTGTTATAGAAGATCATTGCAGACAGGGAGTAGACTTCCTTACACTTCATTGTGGAGTCATCCAGCAGACTGTCTCACGCTTTAAAGAGGTAAAAAGACTTGCCGGAGCTACAAGCAGAGGCGGTACTATTATAATGGAATGGATACATTGCAATAAAAAGGAAAATCCCCTTTATGAGCAGTACGACCGCCTCCTTGATATCCTTGCAGAGTACGATGTCGCGGTGAGTCTTGGTGACGGCTTCCGCCCGGGTGCTTTATATGATGCGACAGACCGTGTGCAGATTGAAGAGTTGATTATTCTGGGAGACCTGGTAAAGAGAGCAAGAGACAAAAACGTCGGAGTTTTTGTTGAGGGACCCGGACACGTTCCGCTTAATCAGGTCGCTGCAAATATGCAGATACAAAAAACCTTGTGCGACAATGCACCTTTCTATGTGCTTGGCCCGCTTGTTACAGATGTGTCCCCGGGATATGACCACATCTCCGCTGCAATCGGCGGTGCTGTTGCCGGGATGGCCGGTGCTGACTTCCTATGTTATGTCACACCCGCCGAACATCTCCGCCTTCCTTCAATTGACGATGTGCGTGAGGGGGTTATTGCATCAAGAATCGCGGCACATGCGGCTGATATAGCACGGGGAAATCCACATGCAATCGAATGGGACCATTCAATCTCCAGGGCAAAGGTTGACCTTGACTGGGAGCGCATGCTCTCCCTCTGCATAGATCCCCAAAAAGCACGCAGCTACAGGCAGTCTCTTCCACCAAGTGAGGATTCATCCCTCTGCAGTATGTGCGGTGAGTTCTGTGCTATCAGACGATCCAAATCGGTAACATCATGAGAGAAAAAAAGCCCACATTCTGCGTAAGCACTATTATCCCGGAGATAGAACTGGATCCGCTTCAGGGATACTGGTATTCCATAGGTGTCCTTGGAAACGAAGAGAAGACCGTAAAAGAAGGCGTACAGGTTACTGCTTATTTCCAGGACAGGCAAACGGCTCTGTGTGCCTCAGAGGATCTTAAAAGCCGTAATCCTTTAACAGACATTACAATCAGCGAAGTGGAGAACCAGGACTGGAACAAAAAATGGCGCGAATCGATGCAGCCGGCGCTCCTTGCCCCTGGGGTCTGGGTTTCCCCTCTCTGGCTCCCCCCGGCAACGGCAGAAAATGATATCTGGATAAAAATAGAACCTAAGATGGCCTTTGGAACAGGGCACCATGAAACAACCCGCCTTGCAGCGCGGGCACTGCTTTCATCAAAAGAACTCCTCAAGGACAAAATGGTCCTGGATATCGGAACCGGATCGGGAATCCTCTGTTTTGTAGCAGATCTCTGCGGCTCATCTGTTGGGCTGGGTGTGGAAATTGATAAAGACTGCCTCGAGAATCTCTCTGAAAACCGTTCTCTTAACCCTCCCCGAAGAAAAATTGACTTCCTGATCGGGACACTTGACAGTCTTAACAGCAAAACTCTTTTCGACGTTGTCATAATGAATATGCTGATCACTGAATCAAAGCCGCTTCTGCCCCGGGTGGCACAGCTGCTGAAAAGCGGTGGAGTAATGATCTGGTCAGGAATTCTAAAAGAAGAAAAAATCGAAGCAATAGAAAGCGCTTCTGCCATCGGATGCAGACTCAGCAGCGATGAAACGGAAAATGAGTGGTGGAGCGGAATTTTCCGCAGAGGTTAAGATTCATTAAGGAGAATAAAAATGGATCAAACAGAAATTTTCTATAAACAGTTTGTTACCCCTGAAAAATTTGATCAATTAAAGAAGAGAACTCTTTCGGGGCCAAACGGCTGGCTTCTCTTTATCGCCTGCAATACCGGAATCGGTTTTGCCCAGTCAGTGAAATCTGAATACGAACAGATGCTCAGGGAAAACAACAGCGAACTGGAAAGCATCCCGATGCTTGGAAGCTATGATGAGCCGGTTACCACAATTTTCGCTGACAAAGAAACATGTCCCAGATTGAATCACCATGTCGCCGGCTCAAATGCTTATGTTTTCCAATGCGCCCATGAGTACATTACTCCAAATACAATTAATGAAAACATCCAGCAGCTCCTTCAGGTGATCAGGACCCTTAGGGCGCACAGAGCAAAGAGCATAACCGTAGTTACTCCCTATTACCCTTATTCCAGACAGGACAAGCCAAGCTTCCTTGCTCGTGAAGCAACATTGGCAAGTCTGTTTGCCGATCAGTTGAAAGTAGCCGGTGCCGGGGTTCACCTCACCTATCACCCCCACGCCCTCTCTCTCTATGGCTTCTATGAGCCGGAGATGATGCTTGTAGCACTCAGTGGGCTGGATCTGTTTCTGGACATTTTCAGTCAGTTCAAGGGACGCGATGATGTAGTGGCTGTGTCCACCGATGCAGGCGGCGCAAAGCTTACAGTTCATTTCTCCGATGCCATGGATATTCCCTATGCAATCGCTAACAAGTTCCGGCCTGGAAAAGATCGCGCAAACCTGCTTGGAATCATTGGTGATTTGAGCAATAAAAAAATAGCAATCATCACTGATGATGAGACCGTCACCGGTTCATCAATTATTAACGCCTGCAGGTGGCTTTATCAGAACGGAGTACATGAGATCTACGCAGCTGTGAGCCACATGAAACTAAGAGAGGAATACATTCCCCGTCTTGTAGAGCTCCATGAGAAATTCGGTCTCAGGGAGTTCCACACTACAGATTCCATACCCCAGATCCCGGCGATCACAAAACTGCCATTCCTGAAGGTTCACTCACTGGCAAGAAGATTTGCAGCCACAATTAACCACCTGCACTACAACCAGTCAGTAAGTGAACTTTACAAAGCCTCTGAGGGGCACCTGCTCTGAAGATGACTTGATTTGAACAGCCCCGGTGTGATAAAAACAAACTTTCCCGGGGCGGTCTTTCAGTTCCGCCTGTCAGGACAGATTTTTATCTGATTACAGAAATGCTCTGCTTTTCAAAGAAACAGGATAAAAATTCAAAAATTTAAGAAAAATGATATCACTGAGCTTATTTTATATCAATACAACACTTTTTGATGCCGGATTTTGGGAGATCTGTGATGTTGTCAAAAGGTTATTTGAACTCTAAATTTTTTGTGGGGGGAGGGGAATTATGAGTCAGAAAGAACTGTTTTTTTCGAGAATGTTATCAGCAGTTTTTTTTGTTCTTGGACTATGCACCAGTCTGTTGGCTGGAAATGTTGCAGTTGATTTTACGAAAAGCCACCAGGTAATTGATGGTTTTGGTGGATCCAGCGCGTGGTCGGGGAAACTGACCGATGCAATGATGGACGGTCTTTACAATAATGGTCCCGATCAGGTTGGCTTCACTATTCTGCGTCTGCGTATAGATCCATCAAACACCGCATGGGGGGATGAAAAATCCAACGCTGAGAAAGCAAAGGCAAGAGGCGCGACAGTGTTTGCATCACCATGGGCGTATCCGAAGGCATTGACAACTAACAACAGTACTATAAAGGGATATATAAACCCCGCCAAATTTACAGAGGTTGCGGCCCATTTGAAGAGTTTCTGGACATACTGCGGCGAAGACAACGTCGATATCATGTCACTCGAAAACGAACCGGACTATGCTCAATCGGTAAACTACGAAGGCTGCACCTGGACTGCACAGAATTTTCTTGATTTCTGTAAAACCTATGCACCCCAGGTTGGTAAACCAATCCTGCTTCCGGAATCGTTCGCATTCAGGACTGAACTATCAGATCCAACACTTAATGATCCTGTTGCAGCAGCGAACATAACGTACATTGGCGCACACCTGTACGGAAGTGGACCTAAGAAGTACACAAAAGCACTGGATCTTGGAAAGCACATCTGGCAGACTGAACACTACTTTGATAACGATGACGCCGGTTCCTGTATGAGGTTTGCAAAAGAACTTTTTGATTGCATGAACAATGATTTCAGTGCATATGTATGGTGGTGGATGACCTATGATTCTAAAAGCAGTGGCAAAGAAGCTCTCTGGTTCAATAACGCCCCGAACCACAGGGCCTGGGTTCTTGGCCAGTTTTCGAAATGGGTTCGTCCGGGTTATGTCCGTGTCGATGCAACCTATAGCCCGCAAAACGGAGTGTATGCTGTTGCCTTTAAAGGCGACTCTAATGTCGTCGTCGCCATGAATAATACCAACTCTCCACAGAATATTACCATCAGTTTTACTGGCGCAACGGTAACCAGTGCTACTAAATACACTTCATCACAATCAAAAAGCGGGAAAAATGAGGGTGTAATAGCAGCGACGAACAATTCCTTTTCAACTACACTCGATGCGCAGAGCGTTAGTACATTTGTATCTGCTGGAATTCCTATCGGCGTTATCCGGCAATGTAAAAATGCCCCGGACTTTGAAATCGGCGCAGGTCGTCCTAGTACCGAAAAATCATTTGTTTACTTGATCAACGGTAAACGGGGAACTCTTTCGCAAAGCCACAATTTGAATAAGTACACTCAAGGAATTTACATCATAAAAGGGAATGAGGCTGAAAAAGCCGGAGCAAAAAGAATCCTGAATACTTCAAATTAACAGTGAGATGTTTTGTTCCTTGAAATGACTGCATACTGGCGCCGGATGTATCTATCCGGCGTCATCCGGTAATTTCATAGAATGGTTGTGCCACCCAGGTCAACTTGCCCTTTTAAAGATACTTTCTTAAGTCGCGGAAATTTATCCATTATTTTGAGAGCGCTCCTTACTTTCAAATACCCTGCCACCTGGCTTACCGATCAATTCGGAGGTATCAGCACCAAGGTTAGTTCCGGAGAAATGTAGAATCTGTGGTGTTCCGGGGGTATATTCATCAGCTATTAAATATTTTCTAATATGCAAGGAGACTAAGTATATGGAAAGAGAAATCAAGCAACAGGTTACGGGGTATAGAACGCAGGATGGGGCTGGAGTGAATCTGGTCAGAGTATTAGGAAACAGGACAGTAAAGGAATACGATCCGATATTGATGCTCGATTCCTTCGACAGCACAAATCCCGACGATTACACAGCGGGATTTCCCATGCATCCGCACAGAGGCATCGAGACAATCAGTTATGTGTATCGCGGCTATATGACTCATAGAGACAGCTTAGGGAATGAAGATACGATCGGTGATGGTGAAGTTCAATGGATGACAGCGGGTTCCGGTATAATGCATGAAGAAAAATTGCCGGCTGCCGAACGTATGCTTGGTGTACAGCTCTGGCTGAATCTTCCCGCAAGGGATAAAATGGCTCCTCCAGCTTATCACAGCATCAAAAACTCTGAAATTGAAGAAATAAAGTTTGACTGGGGAAAACTCAGGCTGTTGGCAGGCGAGTTCGAAGGAAGAAAAGGTTATATGAGCAAATACCTTCCACTGAATTATTATGATATCCATCTTAACCCGAAAACTTCTGCGGTCGTAAATACAGACAGTGAACATTCTGTAATGGTGTTCACTCTCTCAGGTGACGCATATATAGGTGACGAGTTGGTAAAAGAAAAGACTGCAGTAAAACTTACCTCCGGTGACCATGTAAAGATAAAGGCAACAGACAAAATTGCCCAGGTGCTGTTTATGAGTTCAAAAGTTCTGTCTGAACCGGTAGCCTGGGGAGGACCCATTGTCATGAACACAAAGGAAGAATTGAATGAAGCCTTCGAAGATTTGGAAAGAGGCACATTCTTAAAGGACAAGATATTTTATTGAAGATGAGGTAATGAGAGGAGTAATCAAATTGAAAAAAATAAAGATCTTAGCTATCGTCGGTTCTTTGCGAAAAGATTCCTGTAACCGGCAGTTGGCATTAGCAGCGAAAGAACTTATCGGCGATCGTGCTGATTTTGAGCTGCTCGAGTATCAGGATGTCCCTTTATTGAATCAGGATATTGAATATCCCGCACCTCAAGCTGTAAAACGCGTTCGTGATGCGGTGAAGTCCGCAGACGGGATATGGTTCTTCACGCCTGAGTATAATCACTATTTTCCTGGTGTTTTAAAAAACCTTATTGACTGGTTATCCCGTCCAGTCAGCGATAAAGATCCGCAGGTTCTTTCAGGGAAACCTGCCGCCATAAGCGGGATATCTCCGGCTATGGCAGGGACAGGACTGGCACAGGACCATCTTGTTACACTCATCAGTTTTTTAAACATGGATGTTATGAATGTACCGCGTCTCGTTATTCCTAACGCTTTGCAACAGGTTGACGATCAAGGTAAGCCGGAACTTAAAGCAAGCTATCCATACTTACAAAAACAGGCAGATTCTTTCCTGAGCTTTATTCTTAAAGAATGTAACCGCTGGATACTTTGACAGGCCGAGTACAGTCTTTGACGGAGGCTGGTGGGTAACTGCCAGCCGCGCTACCTGTGCCATATGTAAGCAGGAAAACAATATACCAGAAATGATACCCATCGGTGACCGAGTGCCACAGAGTAGTCCGGGCTCTCGAAGATAATGACTTGATCAGAACAGCCCGGCGTGTTAAAATCAGAAAAACTATCACGGGACTGTCTTTAAGTTCCGCCTGTCTTAAAACGCGCAGAGATATAAATGAGGATAAGTTCGCTTGAGAGGGCGTGTTTTCTTCTCTCATTCTGCTTTTTTCTGATTTTTCTTCCTATGGGGCATCTGCCCTCCGATACAGAGTACAGCGTTGCAACCGCATTGTCTATCTGCGAGGGAAGACTGTCTGTAGAACCATCCCCCGGCCTTGTTCATCTCAAAAAGGGACGCAATGGGCTTTATTTCAGTAAGTACGGCATCGCTTATGCGGTCCTTTTGACTCCAGCTGCCGCAGCGTCCAAAATTCTGGCCCCGATCCTTCCAGTTGACCATAAACACCTTCTCTATGGGCTTGCAGCCTGCACAAACACGTTTCTTGCAGCCCTCATAATTATGCTCTTTGCGATGATTTTTAAAACAATGGGATATTCAGGAAGAGTTACCCTCTTGAGCGTAGCGGCAATTTCCGTCGGATCGATTCTTCTCCCCTACTCAAAAATCAATCACGCAGAGATCCCCACTACAGTATTTCTTCTGATGTTTTTTCTAAGGTTGCTATCTGTCGAAAAGCTGACGTTTAAAGATGGAAACATCTTCGGAATCATTTCATCGGTACTCATTCTTTTTAAGTCCGGCAATGCAGTCTATTCATTTATCATAATCGCCTTTGGAGTATACCTGATTATCAGGGGTAAATTTACATTCACTGGAGCATCAGCACTGTTTCTCTGGCCCGCAGCTGCGGTTCTCATACTTTGCGGACTGAACCTCTACCGTTTCGGCAACATTTTCAACACCGGCTACGGTGGAGAACAGTACCTGTTCACGACGCCACTGTTTACAGGCTTGTGGGGGCTGCTGTTTTCTCCCTCTAAAGCGCTCTTAATTTTTTCTCCACTGTCTGTATTGTGCATAGTGTCAATTTACTCAGTTTCAAAACGGTTCAAATCCATTGCTGTTGCAGCAGTGTTGATGATTGGTGGAAACCTGCTGTTTTATTCAAAGTGGCACGACTGGCACGGCGGATGGTGCTGGGGACCGCGGCTGATAGTTCCGGCTATCATTCTGCTTCATCTCTTTTTGCCTGAGTTCCTTGACAGGATGAAACAGAGTAATGTACAAAAATCTATTTTTGTTCTTCTACTGGCAGCGGCCGCAACTGTGAATATCACAGGAGCGCTTGTGTGGTATCAGCAGATTCACTATTTCCACAGTGATTACAGGTCCCTTTCAGGCTCACACCTGGCGATTGCTGAGAAACTGCTGGTAAATAAAATACAGGGTAAACCGGAGGTCTACACGTGCAGCGAATTCAGCAACGGATGTCCCGGCAGTTCAATATGGTCAGATCTTATAAATGAAGGTAAAATTGATTTTAACAGCTTCGAAACTTTTCAGGGCTTTTCAACGATGTGGAGTGGTTTGAGCAGAAACTATCATTTAGGGTTTCTCTGGATCATACCTCTTGCACTGATTTTGTTTGTATTAGCAGGGGGAACAGTATTGTGGAAGAAACTATTGACAAAGCAGTAGATATCAAACAGCCATTTGAAAGCTATCCGTCCCTGCAGATTGACAATTCTGCAAAGGAAAGAGTTCGTGGCCACTATGACCGTTACGCCGTAAAGAGGGCAAAATTCCGAAAACTCAACTGGTACTATCATAAATTGCTTCTAAAGAATTTCCAGTTTATTATTCCCGAAGGAGCAAGGGTCCTTGAGATCGGGTGTGGTGACGGGTATCTGCTCCGCAACCTCAAACCATCAAGAGGTGTGGGGATTGATTTCAGCAGTGAAATGATAACATTTGCAAAAGAACAGTCAGAAGATCCGGGCCGCAACAATCTGGAGTTTTACAAAGCAGATATAGAGGCTGTCCGCTTTAATGAAAAGTTCGACTTTATTGTTCTGTCAGATGTTCTTGGGAACCTGCTTGATATCCAGAGCGCCTTTGAGAATATCCTGACCGCATGCACAGAATCGACCCGTATCGTAATCAATTTTCACAGCCTCCTCTGGGAGCCGTTTCTGAAAATTTTAGAATGTGCCGGCCTCAAGATGCGTCAGCCTGATCATAACTGGCTCTCCGCTCACAATGTAGAAAATTTTCTCAAACTGGCCGGTCTTGACATGGTTAAATTCGAACAGAAGATTCTGTTCCCGTTCTACATTCCCCTGCTCTCTTCATTTCTGAATAAATTTATCGCCCCGATCCCGTTTATTGATAATTTATGCCTCAGTAAATTCTTCGTAGCCCGTCAAAGTGAAAACAAGCAATCACGAAATATGTCAACGACAATCCTGATTCCGTGCCGGAATGAAAAGGGAAATATCAGAAATGCTATTGAGAGACTTCCTCTTTTCGGGAGCACCCAGGAGGTGATTTTTGTTGATGGAAAGTCAACAGATGGAACCGTTGAGGAAATTAAGAGAGTGATTGAGGAGTACAAAGACAGGGATATAAAAGTGTTTATTCAAAAAGGAACCGGAAAGGCGGATGCTGTAAGGCTGGGCTTTTCTGAGGCAAAAGGCGATATCCTTATGATCCTTGATGCAGATCTTACGGTCCCGCCTGAAAATCTGTCAAGGTTTTACGAAGCGATTGTGAATAACTGCGGCGAGATGGTTATGGGGTGTCGTCTTGTGTACCCTCTTGAAAAACAGGCGATGCGTTTTCTAAACATCATTGGAAACAAGTTGTTCTCATTCCTTTTCTCCTGGCTGCTGAATCAGAAGATTAATGATACTCTTTGCGGCACAAAGGTACTTCTGCGTTCAAATTACCACAAGATCCTCAAAGAGCGGGACTACTTCGGGGACTTTGATCCATTCGGAGATTTTGAACTGATATTCGGCGCAGCCAAACAGAATCTTAAAATTTTAGAAATTCCAATTCGTTACCGGGAAAGAACCTACGGTGTGACCAACATAAAAAGATTTGCTCACGGTCTGCTGCTGCTCAAAATGTTTCTATTTGCATTGAGAAAAATCAAGATGAGATGAAACACCCGTTTCTGTATAAAACCGGTGATCATCTCAACTGGTAAACGCAATAGGCTTTCTGTGGAACCCCGGCTTTAATCGTATACGGAAGACGCTCAGCACCGTAAAAGCCCCCGTAAAAGCCCATGGTGCGGATCGGCCATTTGTAAAGGTTGATTGTATCAAGTGGCACAGCAGTAAACTCGGGAATAAACTCACGGGGGTTATAATCTCCGGGAATAATGTTTTCCACAAGATAATCACCTTTCTGGGGTCTCTGAGGATCAATTCTTATATTGCGGTATTTTGCCGCTGATAGATAATAATCAAAGGAGAGCCGCCCGAAATACCAGGTATCCTCCGGATAATACCCTCTATCTTTCAGTAAAGAAGGCAATTTCCGGTCAGAATCACACTGTAGATAATCGGCAATTGCCAAAGTAACTGAAAAAACAAGCGAAAACAGAAATGCTGTAGATAAAAATACCCGGCTGTCTTTTACTGACCGTAACTCTTCTCCAAGAACTATCAAACCGACCGGAATGAGAGGCAGCATATATCTCACCATTGCAGAAGGCAGTATAAACATTATTATAATGTAAAGTAGCGAATAAAGCCCGAGCAGCAAACTCTCATGTTTTTTCACATAAGAACCGGAAATTTTAATAAACACAGATTTCCAAAGCAGCCATAATCCACAGGATGTAAAAACTGTGTAAGCAAATCCGAACCAGACCGGTTTCTTAAGAACCGCTACCAGTGCTATACTCCAGAGCACTGAAATAGCGGTGGTAACTGCAAGAGCACGGAACTTACGCCTCAGAATTATCAACCAGTACCAGAACACCGGAAACAGTAATGCCCCGCCGCTGAAGCTTGAAAATCTTTCTATGCGGTATCTTATGTCGCCTGGAATCAGTCCGAGCCATCCTATGGAAATGTAGTGAACTTTTCCAAAAATGATGATATTGTGAACAACCCATGACATGGGGAGAAGAACCGCGGGAGCACACCACAGGAAAAGAAACTTCCATTTACGCTGTAGTATAAGATATGGTCCAAACAGAAGATAGAGCGGAAGGGCATTTACTTTTGTGAGCGCAGCCAGCCCGGCGATAATTCCAGAGAAAAAAATAAACCTGCCACTGCTTTTTCTCAGCCCGAGAAAGAAAAGTACAATAGAAAAAAGCATCAGCGCCGCAATAGGCACATCCCACATTAAATTGTGGCTATTTACAAGTAAAGAGGGGGAAACTGTCCAAAGCAGCGTTCCGTAAAGCTGGAACCGGGATGAAAAGAACAATCCAAGCAGAAGCCATACTGAAATAATTGCAAGAAGATAAAACGGGAAGAGTGCTGTATGCAGAACCCACTCCCGGTCGCCGAAAATTCTTATTACAACAGCAAGGTATGCAGGAAGAAGTGGCGGATGACCACAGCGGTAAAAGACACTCGATTCCGGCATCCTGGTCTTGTCATGAAGAATCATGTGGCGGCCATAGTCTCCCAGGGGCGGATTCAGCGGGTTTTCAATAATCTGCCTGGCCGTATGAACAAGCATATCAGAATCGATATGCAATGCCTTGTTAATAAACGGGAAATAACAGAAAACTGCAAGGCCCAGAATTAAAAAAAGGTTCAAACGATACGTGCTTTTTTGCTTTTTATCCATAGACTGAGTATATAAAAAAATATTTCAGATGTCGATATTAAAAGAGATTCTCCGCTCAGTTTATTTAAAAATCAGTTTTTGCACAAATGAGTGTTATGCCTGACTAATGCATCGGGGAAGGGTTGAAGTGTGATTCGCCCTGATCCGGGTGTATAAGTTAGGCCATATATAATGAAAAGACTTTACTCAGTCAGGTTAAAAAGGTATTATTTTGAGCTGAGACAACATTTATCAGAACTTTTCAAGCAAACCGGCCCTAAATGAGTCGAATCAGAGTATTTTTTTTCTTTATAGCAGGTGTCTTTGCCACACTCCTTTCTGCTCAGACGTCTTTTGATGTCATTTCTGTTACAGGCATAGCCAAAGTTCAGAGATCTGACAAGAAAACCTGGGAGAAGATTTCAGCAGGTACCAGAATATTTGATAATGATCTGGTCGAAACTTTTTTCCAGACAAAGCTGACTCTGACATTCGAGCAAAATAACATGGTGATTCTGGGGTCAAATTCAAAGGCCCTGCTGAACATCTCTAAAAGATCGGCTCAGGACTCCGGTTCAATTGTAAACCTTACGTTGTTTGGCGGCGGGATTTTTACAAAAGCCGTCAGTAAAACTCATGTAAGCATCTATACCGCAAACGCAGTTGGTGATATGGACAGCGGGTCAGTATCCACTGTTGCCGATACAAAAAGCGGAGAAACCGGCTTTCAATCTCTTGGCGGTCGCATTTATGTAAGAAATATCGCACAGCAAAAGGGCAAAGAGCTGCGTTCCGGCATGACCACAATGATTCTGCCCAACAAAGAACCTACCGCTCCTCTTTATATCACACACAGGCATCTTGCTGTTCTTAAACTCTTTTTCGGAGAAGAATACATTGAAAGCCAGATGAAGGAATCCGGAATTGAACCGACAAATGAAATAGGATCCGGAACCCGTCATTCACTTTCCCATCACCTCGTATCAGATGCAAACAATAAGGCCGATCAGGGCATGTATAAGTCCCAGTTTAATCCGGATAGAATTTACGGAATCATCCTGGAGGACCGCAATAAGGATACAAGGTTTTACGCTCCTATCAGAAAACCATCCTATGCCGGAGATAACAGGATAGCCCTGAATTTATCGACAGATTTCGGGTTTTATGATGGAAAATCAAAACCATCTTACACCATATCACCCGCTGTCAATTTCAAACCGGTATCGGCTGCACTCAGATTCACAATCGCAAAAGACTTTAATGATGAGATCAAACATGGATTTGATACTCCATCAGGTCTGCTCGACAAAATTGATCATATTAAGATCGGTAAAGACTCCACTTACCTTTATGCCGGCAGTTTGACAGACTATACTCTGGGATACGGTCTTATTGTTAGTAATTTCACAAATGAAGACCCGCGTGAGATATTTCATCCACTTGGCATCAAGGGACAGCTCCAGCTCCTTGAAATGAATTTCAAAGCATTCCTGTCGGATGTCCTCAACCCGCGAATCGGCGGTGTCCATTTCAGTATAGAACCATCCTTATACAGCCTTGGACTTGGTTATTATTTTGATTTTGACCAGTACACCGGTTCCTCCGATCTTGTAAATCCCAGATATTTTGATCTCCCCAAAGCGGAGTCACCAGTCCCTGACCCTGACAAAGATATCTCCAACGCTCACATCTATGAGATCAATTTCGCCTCCGACCTTATTAACCATCACACCCTGAGGGTCCGGCTGGCTTTTGAACTTGCACAAAAGCTTCTGGACGGTAATGACGGGATGCTGATAAGATTTCCTACTGTCGACTTTGATTTTAACCATGTCGGGGCTGGCCTGAGCTTTTTAACTGAATCTGGAAGGCTTATTTCAAATCAGTTTGGCTCTCAATATCTTCTTAATCGATACAGGCTAAAAAGCAACCGGTCTGGTGATGGAGATACACTGATAACACAGAATAATTATCTCTCCAAAGACAGACTGACATTCGGGATGCAGCTATTCCTGAGAGCCAACCCGATCAAGGGACTGGACATTGACTTTAATTACAAGCAGGATATTTTTGGAAGAGATCAGATCAGGTTGATCCAGACCGACTCGACCGGAGACAGCAGCATGGATGTTTCCGGCAATTTCTCCTACAGCCTGGTTTGCAGATTCAACAACAAGCTAGTACCATTCATCAAATACGGAGAACTTTACATTCAACAGTTCCATGGCATGATTTATCCCTTTAGCGGCGGGTACGGGACCTCCTGGGGCTTTGAGTACGGTGGTCACCTGATGACAAAACAGCTTTTCCTGAACACAGCTATTGTGATTGGTGCAAAATCGCTTTATGTTGATAACGCAAAATACCTGAACAACAAAGTCGACCTTGATGACAGGCTCTTTGAGGTCTATGCTGGCTTGCAAATCGGATTATTATGATGACAGATGAAAAGAATCTTATTGATACCATCCTGACGGATGCGCTAAGTGAAGATCTGGATACAGAAGGAGATGTCACATCTGAGGCCATATTCGAAGATGGAGATATCACCGAAGCCGTAATAAAAAGCAAATCAGAAGGCGTACTCTCCGGTGTTTACCTGATTGAACCGCTCTTCCGGAAAATCGACAGCAGAATAAAGCCCGATATTTGTTGCTCTGACGGCGAACCTCTGATCCCGGGAAAGGTTATCTGCAATCTTTCCGGCCCGGTAAAGGGAATACTTGCCGGAGAGCGGGTAATCCTCAATTTTCTCCAGCGACTGAGTGGAATCGCGACACTCACATCTTTATATGCCAAAGCAATTTCACATACAGGTACGCGATTGCTTGACACCAGAAAAACCACACCAGGCCTGAGATTTCTGGAAAAAAAAGCAGTTCTACATGGAGGAGGCGTTAACCACCGATTCGGACTCTTCGATATGATTCTTATCAAGGATACACATGTAAAAAGAAGCGGCGGTCCTGGCAATGCGCTGAAAAAAGCCCTCGAATTCAGGGCCAATAAAAAGAACCTGAAAATCGAAGTCGAGGTTCAGTCTGAAAAAGAATTTCTGGAGGCCGTGCAGTATATGCCCGAACGGATCATGCTCGATAACATACCGCCGGAAGAAATGAAAAAGTGCGTCGAATATCTACGTAAAGCCGGTTCCAAAATCGAACTTGAAGCCAGCGGAAATGTTACTTTGTCAAATATCGCTTCGGTTGCCGCTTCCGGGGTCGACTTCATCTCCTCCGGAGCAATCACTCACAGTGCCCCGGCTCTGGATATTCACCTTGTGATAAAATAATAAGATGGAACCAGATGACATCAAAAGACTCCCGTTTGTCTCAAAATTCATCTCTTTTCAAAGAATAGATTCCACTAATTCTTTTGCGCGCGGTCTAAAAGAACTCCCTTCAGAAGGAATCACAGTAGTTCAGGCTCAATGCCAGAACAGCGGCCGTGGGAGAATGGAAAACACATTCTTTTCAGATCATCCCGGCGGATTATGGGTATCGATAATATCCCCTATTTCTGATCTCAGCAAACATTTCTCATACAACAGGGCAATTTCCCTTGCAATAACAGATACAGTCATCGAAAACTGTACAGGTGCCCCCATTGCAACAAAATGGCCAAATGACATTTACTGGGCCGACAAGAAGATCTGTGGTATTCTTCTGGAAAACCATTTGACTGAACCAGGCTATTTAGTGATCGGTTTTGGATTAAACGTAAATTTGCAACGAGACGATTTTCCTTCAGAACTTTGCAACAAAGCCACATCCCTGCTGGCAGAAAGCGGGAGAACCTTTTCTGCAGAGAAGATGCTGAGTTCAATCTTAACCGGTTTTTTCAACAATCTCTCTGCAGATCAGCATCACCTTCACAGCAAATACCTGAGCCGTCTTTACAGACAAGGTGCCCGGGTGAGGATTGAAGGAATCATGGGAAAACTTGAAACAGTTGAGCCAGACGGCAGATTACTTGTACAAACAAATGAAAAATTAGTTTCAGTCGGTTCCGGCACATTACATTTTGTGAACTGAATCAGGCCTTCTGCCTGCACGGGAGCTTAATAATGATCTGCTCAATTGCCATCGATATTGGAAACACCAGAACCCACCTTGGATTGATATCCCCTGATAATCGAACATGCCTTAAAAGGTCTGATTTCCCTTCTGTTCAAACTCAGGAACATATCCTTGCTGCAGTCAACGATCTCGCAGAAACATGCAACCGGGAAATAAAGTATATCACAGTATCAGGCGGAATCAGAAACGCTGTAATTCAGTCTTTAGAAACGCTCCGTAAATCTTATGAAAACGTACATGAGTTCAAGTACACTCAGGGTCTCCCTGTCCGGTTTGAATACAAGGATGTTTCCGTTCTGGGCTCAGACAGAATAGCCCATGCTCTTTACGGTAATTTTGCTTTCCCCGGGCAGAGCCTGATCATCATAGGATCCGGAACAGCAATCACAGTCGATTTGCTGATAAAAAATGAGTTCAGGGGAGGAGTAATTCTTCCCGGCCTCAACATGCAACTCAACAGTCTTCACATCTCTACAGATGCACTTCCTGATGTTTCCCTCAAAGGAGACTTCTCTCTACCCGGGAAATCTACCGAACAATGTATCCGTGCCGGCGTTATAAACGGAACCGCATGGGCTCTGGAGAAAATCGTTAACAAATACAAAGAACTTTTTCCATCGGAAAAATTCCGGATTATCTCCAGTGGAGGAGCATGGGCCCAGTTGGAAGACGTTGTAAGCTTCAGGGCTGAATTTATTCCCGATATGACCCTGCTTGGCGTTTCACTTTTTCCCTGCTATCTCTGAGAAATCAGTTCCAATTCTTATTGTCTGCTGATCTGAATAACTCAGACGGAAAGGCCTCTGTGTTTCTTGCAAATGATAGGAAACTCAGCCGCGAAATTGCCTTCAAGACAATGCCCCACCACCACCTGCTCAACCAGTCTGAAGCATTAAGCGTTACTCAGCAACAATCGCCTGAGATTTAAAAACCGCTGATTTTCCGCTATTGCCCTTATCACCCTGAAGATATTTGCTGCTACATCTGAAGCGATCACAGAGTGTTCTCCAAAATGGTTACTCGCGAGTGTACCGGCTTGAGCCTGTATATAACTGCCCAGAATCGCTGCTGAGATTACCGGAGCACCCTGAGCTATAAGAGAAACAATAATCCCGCTCAACACATCTCCGGTACCTGCCGTTGCCAACGCGGAGTTGCCAAAAGGAAGAATGTAAGCACTACCGTCATAGCCGGCAATGAGCGTAGGACTTCCTTTAAGAAGTATCGTCATCCCGAATTTCCTTGCCTTTGCCTTAAGCATCTCGATTGTTTCAGAGGGATCTTCAGGAAGATCTCCGAAAAGACGCTTCCATTCGCCTCTGTGAGGAGTAATTAAAAGGTCACCGGCATGCGCCTTTAATTCCTCAGTGTAATTCTTAAAAGCATTAATCCCGTCAGCGTCAAGGACAGTTGGAAGTACGATGCTTTTTATGACTTCACGTATAAGTTTTGAGGTCTGATCCTCATGAGAAAGCCCGGGCCCCACACAAAGGGACTGCTTATTTGATGCCAGCTCCTTAATCTGATCTATTGCACTGAAAGAGACCGTCCCGTTGGCTGTCTCGTCAAGGGGATGAAGCACCGGTTCGGTCAGCTTTATTGAAAGGACCGGTAAAAGTGATTCCGGTGCCGCAAGATGAACCATACCACATCCACTCTTTAGCGCCGATTCAGAAGCCAGAGCAGCAGAACCAGTCATCCCTTTAGAACCGCAAATCAGCAGTGCTACACCATGATCATACTTTGATCCGGCAGGATGCCTTTGGGGAAGAAATTGAACCATGTCTTCAAGTTCAGGATAACAAAGCCAGTTTTTCTCTCCACTGACTACTTCATCGGGATAACTCAGATCCTGTACCACCACATTTCCTGCATACATCCTCCCCGGATGAAAATAAAGCCCGATTTTCGGATACCCCATTGTTACCGTGACATCGGCTTTTATACAGGGATTTCCAGGCACCCCGGTATCATTGTTAAGCCCCGACGGGGTATCGGCAGATAAAACTGTCACGCCTGAATTATTTATCGCATCTATAGCCATGGCACACAACCCATGCGGATCACCCTTAAGACCTGTTCCAAGCATCGCATCGATTATGAGTTTATACCGCGACAGATTTGCAAGATCTGCAGGATCACTGATAACCAGATGATTTCCCTTCTGGCTCATGTATTCTTCGAAGGCGACTTTACACTCACCTTTGAGTTCCTCTGTGTTGTAAAGGGAAAAGCACATTACCCGGTATCCGGCGTCAAGGAGCATTCTTCCTGCCACATAGCCGTCTCCCCCGTTATTACCCTTGCCGCAAAGGATTGCAATCTCGCCTGCTCTATTATCTGGAACAAGCTCCCTGGCGCTGTTTAACAGGCCCAAACCCGCTTTAAGCATGTATGAATACCCCAGGGTGGTATTCTCCCCTATTGCCATCCTGTCGATTTGTCTCATCTGTGAAACTCTTAAAACTGGTATCATACGATTTGCCCTTTACTTTCACGGGAGTTAAAACGTATATAAAATAGATTCGGCATGATACTGTGCGAAATCCGCAAAATCAAGGCCAATTCGGAAATCAGGAATGCATATGGAGGAAACATGGCCCGTCTTTTTATTTCCATCGATTTACCTGAACGGATAAAAGATGACATCTCAGATCTTTACATGGCCATTCCAGGTGCAAAATGGGTCGGGCACTTACAGCTTCACCTGACGCTGAGATTTATAGGCGAAACTGATAATATAACTGAAGATAAGATAATTTCAGTTTTAAACACAGTAAAAGTACCACCCTTTGAGATCCTAATAAAAGGAGTCGGTCATTTTCCACCCCGAAAACATCCTAAAATATTATGGGTCGGAATCACAGAAAACATAGAGCTCTTCCGTTTGCAGAGCAAAATCGAGAAGGCCCTGACCTCAATAGGTATTGCTCCCGACATCAGACGATTTCACCCTCATATCACTGTTGCACGGCTTAATGAATCTCCGTTAGAAAAAGTCGCGCTTTTTATAACCTCAAATAGTCTCTTTTCAACCGAGCCTTTTACAGTTTCCCAGTATCACCTGTACTCAAGCTTTTTGAAAAAAGAAGGCGCATACCATCAGATAGAAGCATCTTTTCTTTTAACCTGAAAATCGCAGTTGGATGAGGTAATCCAACTCCGACTTTTAGGTTAAATATCTGCACAGAGCCTATAGAAGAGATCAGCCAAGAGTAACCAGTTTTGGAAAGCATCGGTGGTGACTCTACCCACAAAATAAGATTGTACGCCATTTCCGGAACTCAACAAAAAAGGCAGGAATACCTTTCGGTACTCCTGCCTTCATCTAACTCAATAAAGAAGGAAACTACTTCTTTTTTCCAACCTTCTTTGCAGTAGCTTTTTTGGCACTCTTTGCCGGTGCTTTTTTCACCGTCGCAGTTGCCTTTGAAGCGACTTTCTTAACCGCTGAAGAGGCCTTAGAGACTGCTTTAGAGCTCTTTTTAGCGGTTTTATTTGCAGGGGCTTTTTTAGCAGCGATTTTGTCCTCAACTGCAGCCTGAGCAGCAGCCAGTCTGGCGATCGGGACACGGAAAGTAGAGCAGGAAACGTAGCTCATGCCAACCTTATGGCAGAATTTTACAGAGTCTGCATCACCACCATGCTCACCGCAAATACCGACTTTCAGTTCAGGACGCACACTGCGGCCACGCTCGATACCAAACTTGATGAGTTCCCCGATACCTTCCTGATCGATTGTCTGGAAAGGATCTGCAGGAAGGAGCTTCTCTGTAAGATAATCGGGCAGGAAACTGCCGATATCGTCTCTGGAGAATCCAAAACCCATCTGGGTCAGATCGTTTGTTCCAAAAGAGAAGAACTCTGCAACTTCAGCCATCTTGTTGGCTGTAAGAGCAGCGCGAGGAATTTCAATCATAGTACCATACATAAACGGGATCTTCTTCAGACCAAGCTTTGCGCAGACTTCTTTGTAAATCTTATCTACGATCTTTTTCTGATGGCTGAGCTCGTTAACAGTGCAGGTAACAGGAATCATGATCTCAGGATACGCCTTCTTACCTTCCTTTATAAGCTCACCGGCAGCTTCAAGAATGGACCTGATCTGCATTTCGGAAACTTCAGGATAGGTCACACCAAGGCGAACGCCTCTATGCCCGAGCATGGGGTTGTTTTCCTTGAGGGCCTCTCCCCTTTTTTTCACATCTGCCAGACTGATCTTCAGCTCAGAAGCCAGAGCAGCAAGTTTATCCTCACTGTGGGGAACAAACTCATGCAGCGGCGGATCAAGCAGACGGATGGTGATCGGGAGTCCATGGAGAACTTCCATTGTAGCTTTGATGTCTCTCTTAACAAATACTGAGAGCTGATCAAGAGCTGCAATGCGTTCCTCTTTTGTGCTGCTCATAATCATTTTACGGAGCAGAAACAGCGGTTTCTCACTTCCCTCACCGTAGAACATATGCTCTGTGCGGAAGAGACCGATACCCTGGGCTCCAAACTGAACAGCTTTCTGTGTGTCTTTGGGAGTATCTGCATTTGTCCTGATTTTGAGCACTCTGAACTTATCACAAAGAGTCATCAGATCATTATAAGCGCTGTTGTGCTCAAGATCTACATCGATCAGCGGAAGCTGTCCTTCGTAAACCATACCCTTTGTACCGTTAAGAGTGATCCAGTCACCTTCTTTTATAACTTTGCCGGATTTTGTCTTGAAGGAGTTGCGTCCGACCTCAATATCGGCACATCCTACAACACAGCATTTTCCCCAGCCGCGGGCAACCAGTGCAGCATGAGAAGTCATACCACCCTTGGATGTAAGAATGGCCTGTGATTTGTGCATGCCATCAACATCTTCAGGAGATGTTTCTTCACGAACCAGAATCACTTTCTCACCATTCTGAGCCCATTTTACTGCATCTTCGGAGGAGAAAACCACCCTACCTTTTGCACCACCGGGACCCGCAGGAAGACCCTTGGCTATCGGTGACAGGGCTTTTTCTGCAACAGGATCGATCATCGGCAGAAGGAGCTCAACAAGCTGGTTGGGACCAACTCTCATCACTGCAGTTTCTGCATCGATAAACTTCTCTTTATACATTTCAGTTGCCATACGCACAGCGGCAACACCGTTGCGTTTTCCAACACGACACTGAAGCATGTAAAGGGTACCGTTTTCAATAGTAAATTCGATATCCTGCATGTCTTTATAGTGCTTTTCGAGCTTTTTCTGAATTGCATTCAATTTGTCATAAATTGAAGGCATCAGTTCATGAAGAGTAGGAAGGTGCTTGCTCTGATCGTTCTTTGAGTACTGGTTGATAGGAGCAGGTGTACGGATTCCGGCTACAACATCTTCACCCTGAGCGTTTGTAAGGTATTCACCGTAAAACTGGTTTTCACCTGTTCCGGGGTTGCGGGTAAAAGCTACACCGGTTGCGCTGTCTTCGCCCATGTTACCGAAAACCATACTCTGAACGTTAACTGCGGTACCCCATTCTTCCGGTATTTTTTCGATTCTGCGGTACTCAACTGCACGCTTTCCGTTCCAGCTCATAAACACGGCACCAATACCACCCCAGAGCTGATCCTGAGGATTTTCCGGGAACGGCTTGCCCAGAACTTCTTTTACCTTTGCCTTGAAATCAACAACAAGTTTCTTGAGATCATCAACAGTCAGTTCTGTATCTGTCTTGTAACCCTTGGACTTCTTCACCTCATCCATCATCTCATCAAGGGTCTTTCTGATTCCCTTGCCGCCATGAGGTTCGAGTCCTTCAGCTTTTTCCATAACCACATCAGCATACATCATGATCAGACGTCTGTATGCATCGTAGGCAAATCTGGGATTGTTTGTCTTTGCAATCAAACCCTCAATAGTCTTGTCATTGAGACCGACATTGAGAACAGTATCCATCATTCCAGGCATGGATTTGCGGGCACCAGAGCGCACTGAAACAAGAAGAGGGTTCTTGGCATCACCGAACTTCTTGCCCATAAGCTTCTCAACACTGGCCAGAGCTTTATCTACCTGTGCTTTGAGTTCTTTAGGATAAGTTCTTTTGTTGGCATAGTAGTATGTGCAGACTTCGGTAGTGACTGTAAAACCCGGAGGAACCGGCAATCTCAGAGCAGGATGTCCTGCCATCTCGGCAAGATTGGCACCTTTACCGCCCAACAGGTTTTTCATTGACTCATTACCATCAGCCTTACCACCACCAAAAAAATAGACATATTTTGGCATTTGCGCTATCCTCCGCAGGTTGTTTGAAAAAAGAATCTTGTTGATGTAAACTGAAACAGTAGAATATAAATAGTATAGAATGGCTTTTCAAGTTAAAACCGCTCATTTTAGCTAATAAGAATATTTGGTTATTGAAAGAGAACGGGTAGAATTATAAATTTCATAGTTATGAAACGCGACAACATTGCAATTCTTCTGCATCCCTATAAAAACAGGCTGATACCCCGCTCTGCTTTAAAAGACTCTGTGGAGCGTTTCGTCACTAAACTACTCTCTCTTTCCACCGACCATCCACACCTTCGTTTTAACCTTGTCATGCCCGGATACATTCTGGAAACAGTTAATACACTACTTTTATCAAGCTTGAGGGAACTGCACAAAAAGGGTGTCCTTGAGTGGATCCTTACCGGTTACACTGAGCCGTTCCTCAGTTTATCACCGGCTGACTTAACAAAAGATAACATCGTTCACGGGATGAGGATCTTTTCAGAACTCACAGGAGAAACCCCGGCGGGTTTTCTTCCCCCGTTTTCAAACTGGGAACCATCTTTCATTGACCTGCTTCGTAAATGCAATCTTGGTTATGCGGTGCTTTCCAGAGACCAGCTCCCATCTCAGACCCGTACTTCATGTGGTTACTGGATGGCTGAATACGCCGGAAATTCACTTCCGCTGATTGCTTCTGATACTATCTACCACCCCTCAGCTCCAGCTGATTTCAAGGGATGGGTGGACCAGATCTTTGCACAAGATAAGCTTGAAAACCAGCAGTCGAAATTTTTAACACTGCAATACATGGTTCCACTCTACTCTGAAAACGAGACGGACCCTTTCAGATGGCTGAGTTTTGCAGCATCGGAGATTGACAAGCATCTGCTTGCTTACCAGCCGGTCAGATTCAGCGACCACATTCGATCTACTCAGCCCCTGGGCCTTCAGTATATCCCCTCCAGCATCCGTCTGGAGCCAAAAGAGCAGCTCGACCTCCACTTTTTTAATTACCTTTATTCGTTTGATCAGATCGGAATTCTTCAGCGCAAGCTTCTGGAGGTCAGTGAGCAGCTGCACTCAATAGAAGACACCCGACTGACAGCCCCGCTTTTACGTCAGCTGTTTTTTGTCCAGGATATAAACCGCCTGCTGCCGGGAAAAGAAAACGGTTTCGAGAATCTCAATGATCGCCTGTGGTCATACTCCAGGCTCATAGATATCGAAAATGCACTTCATCAGTACAATGATGTCAAAGGCGGCCAGATCCGCGTAACCGACTTTCTCAGAAACGGCTCCAAATCAATCATTCTCTCTAACCGTGCACTTAAAGCTTATATAGACCACGTAAACGGCGGAAGCATCTTTGAGTTTGATTTCAGAGAACGCAGCCTTAATCTTTGCGCAGCCTACAACCCCTCTCCCCATCAACCACCGAACATTACCGCGGCAGGTAATTCCAGAACCTGGTTTCTGGACAGAATGCTTTCAGAAGAGATAAAGTTTTCCGACCTGCTCAACGGGAACTATAAAGATCTGGGGAATTTCATGGCCGGCCAGTTTGAATACAAGGTCAGAAAGACTAATGAAGGTGTAAAGGTAAACATGGTGCGCCATGGTTCGATAATCAGAGGAGAAAAAGCCTGCCCGTTGAATCTTGAAAAGGTGTTCGGTCTTGAGCAGGACGGGGCAGTGTTATCGTTTGTTTACCAGCTCTCAAATCCCTCACTTATGACTTACAGCTTCAAATTCTCCACCCAGCTCACATTCAGCCTTCAGGGGCTCCCGGGCGGGGAAGTCAGGATGCAGCACGGGACAGAAACAATCGAGAAGCTTGGATGGGAACTTACCGGACTGCAATCATTGACAAGATGGAATATCGTGGACAGAATTTCAGGCGTAAAGCTGTACTTTCAGACACAGAAGCCTCTTGATGTCTGCTTTTTTCCTCAATCACAGTCTGAATGCTCTGGAATTTCACCGCAGGGTCTGACAGCAGTACTTTCCTGCAATGTCAATCTCGAACCCAGTTCGCAATGGAAACTGATCGGAAAAATCACCTTCAGAAAATTGCGAAAAAAAGGAGAAGATCCGGATGCGGTTTGATTCACTTGATATCACTATAGAAGGGCGTGATGATGTGGTGTGGATCAAATTCTCCGGCCCGTTCCATAAAGAGCAGATTCCTCATATCAGAGAAAAATTCTCGGTTTTGCTTGAAGACGGCAACAGGCTCTTTATAGTCGACCTTGAAAATGTTACCGGTATCGAGGACTCCGCCGTGCAGATGTTTCTGCAGCTTTTAAGCATCATCAAAGCGAAAAATGGTGAACTGAAACTGATTTTTAAAAACGAAGCAGTCTGGAAAGTTTTTTCCCAGTTCTCAAACCTCATTCCGATTTTTCCCGATGCTTCAGCACTGAAATCAGGAGGATTTCTGGCTTCCCTGCGGCGTAGAAGTGAAGCACTCTCCAGAAAAACCGGCATCCGCATCTCCCGCCCGGTCGCTATTTTTCTCCTTACAGTTCTGTGCGGATGGTTTTTAACCCTGGTGTTCATTATTTACCTTCAAAACCGCCATATCAAGGATCAGCAAAAAGAGCTGCTTGAATTGACACAATGGAAACAGCACTCAATAATTGAAATTAATTCCCTAAGTGAACGTATAAAACCTCTGGAACAGCTCGGCATTCTTCGTGACACAATATCGGAGAAGTGATGCAGATGAGTTCCAAAAGAATCCGCATCGGCATTCTCTTCCACGGCAACAAAATCTGGCTCTCGGAATTTGTCAGTATCATCTGCGTGGGCCTGCTTCTTCTGACCTTTATTACCCTCAGTATTATTATTTTACAGAATGAATTTACAAGCCACAGTAACGCAAAACAGATTACTTCTCTTAAAAGTGACAAAATTCACCTCGATCATAAGATGGCTGTGTTAAAGGAAAAGAACCGCATTGCTCATCTTCTCTGCAAGATTGTGGGAAGTAAACTCCCGGCTCATACAGTCTTTCAGCTCTCTGAACTTGTGTACACAAACAGCAAACAGTACGGCTACGATCCGCTCCTGCTGCTTGCGGTCATCAGAGTTGAGAGTCTTTTTAACCCCAATGCAATAGGCAGATTCAAAAGCGGCAATATCAGCGGAGCAATGGGACTGATGCAGATTAAACTTGAAACGGCCCAGGAAATGGCTGACCTTCTGAACATGGGAAAGCTCACATCAGAGGATCTGCTGAAACCTGAAATTAATCTTGTACTTGGGGTAGCATATCTGGCTAAACTCATTTCCCGTTTTAAAAGTTTCAAACTGGGACTTCTGGCATATAATATCGGCCCTCGTGCAGTTTTAAACAACCTGTCCAGAAATGAACCTTTGTCGGTAAATTATTACAAAAAAGTGCTGACCCATTATTACAGATTCCAGGAATTCGGACAGCAACAGCAACTCACTGAATCACTAAACACATGCAATTAACATGAGAGACTACAGACATTTCCTTTTTTTTGCTGAAAAAGCCACACCTGAAAAAGTGACCCTGGATCAGTTAGAAACCCGCCATGCTGTTAATGTGCTCAGATTAACGGAGAAGAGCCGTTTCCTGGCCACAGATGGCAGGGGGACCACCTATAAATGCATTCATAGTGGTATAATCAACCGGGAATTAGAAGGGATAGTTGAAGAAAAATGGTACTCTGAGCAGATTTCACCACGGATACACCTGTTTACCGGTATCCCGGAACGGGACCCTTTCGAATCAATTCTTGTTGACTGCACTGCACTGGGGACTACATCTATCAGCCCGCTGATATGCGATTTCTCACAAAACAAATGGTGGGAAAACGCATGGGAAAAGCAGCTGGCGCGTTTTCAGAACAAGATGATCGCATCGATGAAACAGTCCCTCTCCCCCTGGCTGCCCCGGCTCTGCAATCCGGTTCACTTTTCTGATGCAATAAAAAATTTAACAGGTACAGTTCTGGTTGCAGATCCGATCGGCCAAAGCATATTTGTAAACAGAGAAAAGGTTATCGAAAAAAATGAGATCACCATTTTAGTGGGCCCTCCCGGGGGGTTCAGTCCCTCAGAGGAAGAGCAGCTGAAAAAGCCTCATTTCGTTCACGTTAAAATTGCCGGAACCCGCCTCAGGACTGAACTTGCATCCACAGTGCTGTGTTCTCAAGCTCTGGGGATTTTAATGGAATGAATGCAAACGTTTAGAGGTTCAGCGGGAGAAATCTAACGGTTGATAAGCAGGCTTATTTGTATAGTATGAGTGAAGTATTTTTCTTTATATTCTATAGCTTTGTATGGAAACAGATCTCTGCGGGTTTCATAAAACACAGGTATCCAGTATCTGAATCCGTACTGAAAAGAAAGCCGTTTATCTCTTATAATAAGCTCCACTCCAGCTCCGGCATCTGCACTTACTGAAAAAGCCCTGCTGTCTTCAAGATAAGAATCGATTATCCTGACATTCGGGTCCCCGGCAATTGTCTCCTCCTCATTTGCCCTGCAGTAATGAAATCCGCCACCTGCACAAAGAAACATCTCTGCATCAGAGCTGACATTAAAAACAAACTGCAACTCAGGAACAGTGCCCAAATGAAGCAGTGATGTGTGCAGATGAAGTTGTTCAACCGAATTATCTTCAAGGATCACCTGATCAACCGTATCTTCCAGGACTCTGCCGTAATTAATCAGAAACGGAAGCTTTAAACGTAAATTACTGAGCAGACCGAACCGTTTCCCCAAAGAAAATCCGTAAGTAAAGAGGTTTTTTCTGCGGTACTGCTCAATCTCACCACCGGAAAGCTCATAGCTGCATAAGCGCTGATTAAGAGAGAGGTTCAGACCTGCAAACCAGGGGCTTTCATATTTACCTGCACAGACCGGAAACTCTGAAATAAACAGGTACGACAGCAGAATTAGAAACCGCAGCCCCACAGGCCTATTTATTCTTAAGGAGAACATAATTTTTAAACCCGCCTATCTGCCTTCCCCCACATATCTTCTGTTCCAAAAATGTTAAAAGACGATATTTGAACCTGTCGTGCTTGTGTATCACCTTCGATCTTCCAGTGTACTGAAGCTGATCTTTCCAGTTCATCATCGAAATCCATTCTTTCATCACTTCAGGATAGGTACCTTCAAAACGTGATACTTTGGCAAGAGAGCCATAATTAAATTCCTGCTTTTCTGAAGTAAATACAGAATCAGCCTTTTTCTTGCCCCAGTGAGTGGTACAGAACTCCTTGATTTTTGAATGCATCAAAGATGGAGGACGGACCCAGCCGTAATGGTAAATCTCAGCATCAACTGTGGCCACATTAATCTTCTGCCCATTGCGCCGGAATGACTGAGCGGTCTCCCAGGATTCTATCGATTTGAAATTCCTGATAATTCTAATCTCTCTGGGATACCAGGCATGGCTCAAATTATAATGGTCGTAATCACCCCAGAAATGCCTGTATTTAAACAACAGACCCTCAACCTGCTGATCCCCCAGAAGCTCCTCACATCTCCTGTGGATAATGGGCAAATACTTTTCATGCACCACTTCATCAGCCTGTACATAAAAGCACCAGTCTCCTTTGCACTCTTTTAGCGCAATATTGGTCTGCTGACTGTGAATAAATCCCTTGAGTTTTTCCCGATCGGCCCATTCAGTATCAATTATCCTGATTTTAGGATCTCTGATTTTTTCAATAAACTCCCTGGTCTTATCGTCATTGTCACCCTTTCCAACAGCAATGATAAACTCATCGCAGATTGGAAGAATCGATTTAATCGATTCTGCAACAGGATAGTAAAGCTTTTGTGCATTCCTGGCAAAAGAAAACCCGCTGATTTTCATTTAGCTGTCTCCCTGTTCTGGGCCTTTTACATATTCACGATCATGCAAAGAGATCTCTTTCAGTAAATCATCGATACATTCATAAACCATCTCTGCAGTTATATCATCAATCTTTCCAGTTGCGCTTATTGCAGTCCTGAATGGAACCCCATAGGGTTTCCATCTAATAAAGTTTTCATCCTTCGCCATATACAATGCTGTAACCGGAGTTCCAGTTGCAGATGAAGCATGTACAAATGATGTATCCGGTGTGACAAGGATCCTGCAGGCTTTGATAAGCGCAGCCACAGAAAGAAAACCGCCTTCCGGAACTTCCAATAGTGAAATATACTTCTCACACAGCATATTAGACCATCTGCGCTGATTACCGGTTGAAAAAAGCAGTACAGAACACTTCTGGTTCTTCAAAATAAGATTAATCAGTTTTTCATAGTTCTGGAAACTCCATTGGCGTTCAGGGCGTCCAGCCGAAAGATTCAAACCGATTACCGTTTTGTCCTTTAAACAAACGCTGTTCAAGAAATGGTCAGATTCAGAAATGATCCTGGATGAGAAGAAAATTTCCGGTCGATTGATGCCGGAAAAATGTGATCCCAGAGAAGAATTCAAAAGAAGCACGTTGCGATCGATAATATGCAATAAAGCGGTATTATGGGGATGAATGTCATAGAATTCTGAAAAACGGTCCTTCAACATTCCTGCAGCCCTGATCCCTTTTTTCCTGCACATCTGCACCATAAATGCGGATGTCCTTGAAATGCCGGGTGTGAGATCAATCAGAAGATCGACTTTTTCTTTTTGAATCCATTTTATTCCTCCCAGCACCTGTTTTAACGAATGAAAATTGATCACCTTGCAGCAGTCAATATCAGGGTTATCGGAAAGGATAGTCTGATTTAACGGGCTGCAGATAACTGTAATCCTGCAATCTTTCAAATACTTTCTGGTCAATGAAAACAGAGGTGTTGCAACTATCATATCACCCAGCTTGCCGGGCCTGAGAAAAGCGACATGCACTGGAGGCTTGCTGCTTGAAATTGGTTTATTCTTGAAAAGCAGTCTGAAGAATAGATATGGAAGGTGTCTCCTGAAAAAAAGACGAACGGGGGAACGCTTTTTATCCCCTTTTGAATTTCCACTGCTATTAAGACTCATCATTTCGTTTATCTCTGACTGCAAAATTTCTCACCTTGAATACGCATCATAGAGTTTTTAAACCGGGCGCCCTTCGTTGGCCTCTGGAAAATATTTTTTGTTCTCTCCGATAGCGACTTTTCGAATTTAAACCTGCTTCAAAAGTCTCTCAAAGAGGCTCTCCAGCGAACAGAGCATCTTTTCCCTTGAGAAATTGTTCTTTACCGTTTCCAGAGCATTGGATTCGGTCAGTTCTCTGAGATGATCATTCAGAAGAAGGGTTTCACTTCGATCTACAAGTGAGGTGAGATCCTCCGGTTCGACAACAAACCCGTTTTCTCCATCCTTTACCAATTCGTCAACCCCGGAGACATTGAATGCTACAACTGCCTTTTTGTGAGCCATCGCCTCAAGCATGACATTTGCCATGCCCTCGTTGCGTGATGTAAGCCAGAAGAGATCTGCAGCCTGAATAAAACCGGATACATCATCTCTGTGCCCTGTAAAAATCACATGATCTTTGATCCCCATCACCCCAGCTAAAGCACGGTATTCCTGTTCTGAACTCCCAGTACCTATAAGAGCGAGTCTGGCCACCGGGAATTTCTTGTGCAGATCAGCGAAAGCCTTCAGAGCCAGATCAAAACCTTTCTGGGGAGAGAGTCTTCCTATCCCGATGATAAGCCTGTTCTCGCCAGTGATACCAAGAAGAGACCTGTACTCTTCCCTGATTCTGACGCTTAATTCAGGTATCTTTACCCCGTTATAAACAAGTGCACATTTGGATGTGTCAAAAGATGGTGTCTGCCCGAGTGTTCCGATAATTTTCTGTGAATTTACGATTACGGAATCAAACAGGCTGCAGAACGCGGTTTTGTTCCTGAAATTCCTTATGGGACGTTCTATTCCCAGTCTGGCGGCGACTTTTACCGAAGGAATACCTGCAGCGGCAAGTCCACCCAGAAAATATTCCCTCTGCTTTGTAGGCACCAGAATTTCTATACCATTTTTCCTGATAAAAGAGCGGATTTTCAAGAGTGTAAACAGATCGAGATTGTTTGAAAACGAAATCTTTACATATCGTAGTTTCTCACACCAGGATTTTTCTTCGAACACTCTGCTGCGGCAGCCTAAGAATACTTCATGACCCCTCTGCGCCAGACCACAGGCAGCCTCTATTGTCCACTTCTCATTCCCACCCCACTCTCTGGCGCTGTTGAGAAAGAGGATTTTCATGCCCGGCCCGACTGCTTCAGTGATTCTGTAAAAACCGATTCTACATTATTAACCATTGCATCTATGGAAAAACTGTTTCTTATCTTGCGCAGGGCCCTCTCTGCCATCTCTTCGCGCAAATCCTTATTATTCCGCAGTAAAGAGATCTTCCCTGCCAGAGCATTTGCATCCTTGACAGGAACCACAAACCCGTCTGAACCACTGTCAATTATCTCAGATGTACCGCCGGCATCAGCAGCAATTACCGGTGTACCGGCACTCATTGCTTCCAGCACAACATTGGGCAAACCTTCATCGATCGAGCTGAGTATAAAAAGATCGGCAGAGTACATCAGTTCCGGAAGATCATCCCTGTGACCCAGAAAATGAACCCTCTTTCCTACCCCCATCTGCTCCGCCAGTTTCCTGAAGGGTTCCTGATCCCCTGAACCGGCGATGGCCAGGTGAATACTTTTGTCATCTGCACCGGCAATACTGAGAGCTTCAATCAGGTACTCAAAACCCTTCTGTGAAAAAAGCGCCCCTGCCCCCAAAATACAGAAGCTTCCCGCATCAATACCGACAGATGATTTCAGTTTACCTTTCGAAAAAGAAGCAGCCTTCTCTATCTCAACACCGTTATGTACAACATGTATCCGGTCCTGCGAGAGCCAATCGAATTTTTTAAATTGATTCTTAATAAATGATGCCGGAGTGATAATCCGGTCAACAATGTATCTGTACGAAAGACGGTACCTGAGTTTATCGTAAATCAGCGACAGCCCTTTCCTGACAAATATGACTGGAACTCCGGCCATCCTCGCCGCTATTCCACCAAGCCTGACATCTTTTTCGAAATTGCAGCATAGAATATCCGGTTTCATTTTACTGAAAATACGGTAGAGTTTGAAGATAATAACCGGATCGAAATCCGCATGAATCGAAAACCCCAGTGTCTTGAGGCCCCTTTTTTCTGCATTCCTCAACCAGATCGCATCTTTTCTTCCAATGCAAACCACTTCGTGGCCCTTTGAAAGTAGTCCGGAGGCCGCATTGACCATCCACTTCTCTCCCCCGCGCCACACATCGGGACCAATAGAGTTCATAAAGACAATTTTCATCTCTTTTGTATCACGGCTCTGCTTATTTAAAAAACTCATTTTCTGCGGATTTCCATGGCGAGTTCTAAAACTGACTCTGCAGTGATCTTTTTAAGGCAGGAGTAATGTTTTAAATGGCAGGTACGCTCAAAACAGGGTGAGCACTCCATGTTTACAGATACAATCCGGGCATTTTTCCCCAGCGGCCCGGTCCATGCCGGGGTTGTTGAGCCGAAGATACCCACCACCGGAACACCTAAGTACCCGGCAATGTGCATCAGTCCTGAATCATTTGATATTACCACCGATGCACCTGAAATAATCGACACCGCCTGCTCAAGACTCGTTATACCGGAAAGGTCAGTGACCTTATGGGACATATGATGAGCAATTCTTGAGGAAACCTCTCTATCTTTTTTATCTCCTAAAATCACCATCTTAGAGTCGTGCTGGAGTCGTACCAGAACATTAAATTCCGGCCACTGTTTTGCCGGACCGTATGCCGCTCCGGGACATAACACGGTAGAACCTTTGTACATCTCATCAGGTGTGATATTTGAAACTGCCTGCCACTCTGAAGGTTCCTCATATTTAACACCCAGAACCGAAGAATACTCTTTGGTGAGGTGCTCTTTTCTGGTTATATGCTTTCCAGACAGACGGTCTGTAAGCAGTAATCCCCTAAGTTCGGTTGAGACACCTCTACGGGCAGCTATTCCAGAACGAAAAGCCAGCCAAGCGGAAGAGAATGAATGCGGTAAAAGGATGATCTCATCAAAAGAGACTCTTTTTATCTCTGAAAGCGTTTCCCTGAAGTCTGCACGTGTTTTCCTGCGGTAAGTAATCTGAGGTAAAGAGCTTAGAAGTTTGCCCAATCCACTCAGGTTTTCCGGCACAATCAGAGTTATTACGGTATCTGGTTCTGAAGCCTTTCTGGCTAAAACCGAGAGCGCCATCACAAAATCTCCAACCCAGTTGGGCATCAGAACAGCAATTTTACGCATAGGGAGAATATACATTTTAATAGGCTGCATCAGACAGCCAATAAAACTGATTACCACCACTGGTGAGGATACATATCAATTCAGACAATAAGCTGACTGATTTAAGGAAAGGTCAAAAATCTCACATCTTATTTATCAAAAGTATACTGTAGTATAAAAACCCGGTTTTTTTACTACCCGGAACCGTTTCCCCTGTGCATTTGCTATTGTAGCAGACCTGTCACAATTCAAAAGACAATTATCATCACAAACTTTTTTGTTGCAGCCGGAAATATTACGGATCAGGCACTGACGGGTTGTCATAAGTTTTCTTTCCAAATTCAATGCGGACCAAACCTCGATCCTGGACGGGATTTTAACTGGTCCACGCTCCTTTTCAGAAAATTCCGGGGAAAGAAACAAACCACAGAATCCTTTAATATTCAATAATGCCTCAATTGCATAAGAATTCACGATATTAAATGCCGGACCAGCAATCCATTTTATACCGGAACGGGATGCGACATCTGCAATTCCGCTATTATCTGTAATAATCGTCCTTCCATCCAGTTTCAATAGAAGTTCCACGGCTCTGGTGAAATCCTCGCCAATAAGTATCGAGCTGAAAAAAGGTGTAATACGCTTGTTCCGGTTTATGCGATCTGCTGTATTGTCAACATCTTTAATCCTGTTTGGAATAATAAAAACGGTTTCTGCCGCTGTTTTTTCTGATAAAGAACTCTCCGGGATATCATCGATGAAATATGCCTTTTTCTGTATCCGCTCAGTTGAAAAGCCGTGTTTTAATAAAGGTATTTCAAACCTTGATAAATCTATTGACATATCACTGATACTCTCAACAGCTTCACGCCGGAGCCGGTTGAGCTCTTTTTGCGGGATAAAACTGTTTGGCTGCAGCTCTGATATATCAATACACTCCAGAACAAATTGACTGGTTCCCAGTCGGGAGAATTGAGCATGAAGCATCTTATGGTCAAGCGGGCGTTGAGATGCCTCTGAAATCACCATTTCCGAAAAAAGAGTGATGCTTTTCCGGGGAGATCTAAATACGGCTTTGAGTTTCGAGCCCACACTCCCGGAAACACTAATCCGCAGTGGGACTTTTTCATGCTGCATCAGGTCAATCTTTGATTTGATACTGTCCGCTGCATTCAAAGAGTCTTGAGTAAATACCTGATAACCCTCATTTATCTTACCCTTCAGCTTATGCTCAATATCAAACGAATATTCACGGGCAGTAATTTTCTGTGTAATCAGACCCTTGCAGATAAACGTAAAATCTGAAGTGTAAATGAGAAGTTCAGTATTTTTGGAAAGATCGGCATTCTGACTAAGGGTGAGTATCTTTTTATCTGCCCAGTAGCGTGATACATTTGCAATAAATTTCAATGATTGATCCCGTGAAGTATCTATAAACATATCAGCACTGATAGTACCATTTATGTAACCAGCAGTATATTTTCTGTTGAAAACGGTTTCAAACCTCTTATCATTACTTCCTGTTTTATTCCCGGCCTCCAGGGCATCGACCTGCTCTCTCCATGCAGAGGTCACATTATATACATACAAAAATTTTTTAATTCGTCCTTCTATCTTAAAGGAATCTACACCTGCGTCATACAGTTTATCTGCATCGGCAAATGCAAAGTTATCTTTCAGGTTAAACACAGCCTTTACATCTGTTTTGTTTTTTGAATTTGGCAGCAAATACTGCCGTCTGCAGGGTTGTACGCACTCACCTCTATTGCCGGATTTACCACAAAGACCACTGCTCATGTAGCACTGACCGCTAAATGAGATGCAAAAAGCGCCATGAACAAATACCTCAACCTTCATATTCTTTTCATGCGCAGCACTGCACAATGACTCTATCTCTGAAATGGAAAGTTCTCTGGAAAGGTTTACCTGTGATACACCGGTTTGAGAAAGAAAGGAGATCTGGCCCTCATTGTGTGTCGTCATCTGTGTTGACGCATGGACTTCTATTTCAGGCAGATATTTTCTCAATATGTGCAATAACCCAAGATCCTGAACAATAACAACACGAATTCCAGCCTGATAGGCACCTTTAAGAAGTTCCAATACATCGGGAATCTCATGGTCAAATACAAGGGTGTTCAGGGTTAGATAGATACGGCAGTTTCTTTGTGCTGCAATACGTGTAAGGTGCTCCAGCTCCTGAAGAGTCAGATTGCTTGCCCTCTGCCTGGCGTTAAAGGAAGATAACCCGCAATAAACGGCATCGGCACCGGCATAAATTGCAGCTTTTACACTATCGGCATCACCACCGGGGGCAAGAAGTTCAACTTTTCCATTTTCTTTCGTAATCATTATAATCTATTACCAGGCAGATAGATACTTTATTGAATGGAACCTTAAATTCGTAATTTCCCGGACCTGTTTCCATTTGATCAACAATTCGCGGGGGTAAGCCTTAAAATATGCTATATTTAGCCTCATAACTGTAGAAATTTAATTAACCCAAAAATCGCAGTTGGTTGAGGCAAAAAATCGTAATCTGTTGAGCGCTAAGGCTTTCAGGCATCGCAGGTCTTATCACCTTACAACAAACTGACAATTACATGTTTATACCTACCACAAAAAAAGAGATGGATCAACGAGGCTGGAAACAGCTCGACATTATCCTTGTAACCGGTGACTGCTATATCGATTCGCCACTGGTTGGAGTCTCGGTAATAGGTCATTGTTTGATATCCGCTGGGTTCAAAGTAGGAATTATTGGCCAGCCTGATATGAATTCAGATAAGGATATATGCAGACTTGGTGAACCGGCTCTTTTTTGGGGGGTTACCGGTGGCTGCATCGATTCCATGGTGGCAAATAGAACTGCATCAGGAAAGCCTCGCCGGACTGATGACTACACACCCGGTGGAATCAATAATAAACGTCCGGACCGCGCGGTGATTGCCTACTCAAACCTGATCAAATCCTATGTTAAAAACAGCGCACCCATTGTTCTTGGCGGACTTGAGGCAAGCCTGCGAAGAATCGCTCATTACGATTACTGGTCTGATAAAGTCCGTAAATCAATCCTGTTTGATTCCAAAGCAGATTACCTTCTATACTCAATGGCCGAAGATTCGGTAGTTGAACTGGCACAACATTTAGCAAAGGGGGAAGATTGTCGAAAAATCCGGGGGCTCTGCTATATCTCAAAAACAGCTCCAGAAAAAGGGCTTGAACTTCCCTGCTTCGAGGCAGTCAAGGATGATAAGATTGCTTTTACTGAAATGTTCAAGATCTTTTACATAAACAACGATCCTCTTACCGCACAAATTCTTTTTCAGAAACAAGATACCAGGTATCTGGTTCAAAACCCGCCCCCGACCTGTCTTAGACAGAATAGACTCGATGAGATACACTCTTTCGATTACATGAGAGATGCGCATCCATTCTACCTGAAAAATGGACCAGTAAAAGCACTCGAGACAATCAGATTTTCGATCCTGACCCACCGTGGATGTTATGGCGAATGCAGTTTCTGTTCAATTGCGGTTCATCAGGGACGCACTGTCCAGTCTCGCAGTAAAAACTCTATACTGAATGAAGTTAAGGCGATTACTGCTCACCCGCTTTTCAAGGGATCGATCATGGATGTGGGGGGGCCGACCGCAAACATGTATGGATTTGAGTGCCAAAAAAAATTGAATAACGGCGCATGCGAAAACAGATCCTGCCTATTCCCGGATATTTGCGCCAGTCTTGAAATTGATCACTCAAAACAGATCGCACTTCTCAATGATATCAAGACAGTACCCGGTGTTAAAAATGTATTTGTGACATCAGGCATCAGGTACGATATGATCCTTGCAGATAAAAAATACGGAAACCGTTATCTGAAAACACTTATTCGGAAACACATCTGCGGACAGATGAAAATTGCACCTGAACACACCGACCCATTTGTTCTGCAAAAGATGCAAAAACCGGGTCTTGATACGCTTCTTGCTTTCAGAGAGCTCTTTAACAAATACACAAAAGAGGATGGGAAAAAGCAGTTTCTCTCCTATTATTTCATTGCAGCTCATCCTGGATGCAGTCTTGAAAATATGAAACAATTAAAACAAGTCTGCACCAACAGTTTACAATATACTCCGGAGCAGGTTCAGCTCTTCACACCAACGCCATCAACCCGTTCGACCATGATGTACTGCACTGGCATTGACCCTTTAACAGGTGATAAATGTTTCGTTGAACGATCTTCGGCCGAACGGCAGAAACAGATGACAATTCTGCTCTCGACACCGGTATTTCTCAAAAAAGAATTTTCTGCTGACCGTCACGGTGATTCACGACGCAGTGATTCACGACGCAGTGATTCACGACGCAGTGATTCACGACGCAGTGATTCACGTCACGGTGATTCGCGGCATGTTGATTCGCGGCATGGAGATTCACGTCACGGAGATGCCCGACGCGGTGATTCTCGACACGGAAATTCAAAACGTGGTGGGAAAAAATCGGGAATTCGGAATTTTTGAAGACGTTTCCACAAACCTCAGGTGTAAATAGAATATTCTGTGTTATCATTATATTGAAACGTTTTAATTGCGATTATGCTTCTGTCATAATTCTGCCAGTCTTTACAGCTAATCCCCGGTTTGCTCCCGTATACTCTCGTTTCGGCCTGGTTCATGCTTGTGTATAACTATGAGGAGGTACTATATGTCTGCGAAAACAGAAAAAGCGACATTCGCCGGAGGTTGTTTCTGGTGCATGCAGGGCCCTTTTGATGCAACCGAGGGGGTGATCTCCACAGATGTCGGGTATACAGGCGGCACAAAAGAGAATCCATCTTATGAGGAAGTAAGCACAGGGAAAACCGGACATGCTGAGGCCATAGAGATAATTTTTGATCCGGAGAAGGTCTCCTATAAAGAACTGATAGAGATTTTCTGGCAGAATATCGATCCTACAACACAGAATCAGCAGTTTGCCGATAAAGGCACCCAGTACCGCACGGCCATCTTTTACCATGATCAAAAACAGAAAGAACTGGCTGAAAAATCAAAAATAGAACTGCAGAAATCAGGAATGTTTGATAAACCGATCGTAACAGAGATTGTACCAGCATCAAAGTTCTACTCTGCCGAGGAGTATCATCAGGAATACTATTTAAAAAATCCTGAGCATTACCAGAGGTATAAAGTCGGTTCCGGCAGGTCTGCCTTTATTGAGAGAATGTGGAAACAGAAATTCGGGAGGAAATAATGGATCTGAAAAAAATGCACTGTTCTCCCCTTTCAGCTGATGCCAAACCATTGAATGACAATGAAGAAAACGATTTGATAAAAGAGCTCAAAGACTGGAAACTAAACAGAGAAGAAGTCCATAAACTGACAAGAACAGTCAAGACTGAAACATTTCCCGATGCAATAAACCTTATCGGACTGTTAGCCCGTGTGTCGCAGGAAGAGCAGCACCATCCGGATCTGCATCTTTACTATAACAAACTTGTTCTTGATCTTTATTCCCATAAAGCCGGGGGCCTGACAATGAATGATTTTATACTGGCCGCAAAATTTGGCGAACTCATAGAAAGCGTAAGGCATTAAAATATCTTCTATTACCTAACTTATGCAGCAGGGAAGGGGCAAAGTCCGTTTCATGTGGTTAACATTGGTTGATTTTATTGCCGTTTCAGAAGAATCGCCGTTTCCAGATGGTGAGTGTTGGGATAGAGGTCAAAGAGAGCGACTTTGCAGATTTTGTATCCGCATTGTTTTGTAAAATATTGAGCATCTCTAGCCTGAGTTGACGGGTTGCAGGAGATGTAGAGTATCTTTTTGGGCCTGAGGGCAAAAACAGCTTCTCGCGCTTTGCTTGTAAGACCGGGTCTGGGTGGATCTATAATGAGAAAATCCGGCTCGCTGGTTATAGAACCTGCAACGTTTTCAACTTCACCATGTATAGCTTTGCAGTTAGATAACCCGTTCAGGGCAAAATTCCTTGATGCCTCACGGATATTTTCTCTCTGTGACTCCACAAGAATGAGACTATCGATTTTTTTTCCGAGCATCACTGAAAAAAAACCCACACCTCCGTACAGATCAATGCATCGGCCTCCCTCAGCGTCGTTAATTGCCCAGAGTCCCATCTGTTCCAGAAGAAACTGATTACTCTGAAAAAAGCTGTTTCCGTTTACCTCGAAGAGATTCCCGCCGGCCCTGATCTCCGTTTTATCAAAAGTTAATCCTTTTAAAACCGGAAAAGACGCGGTTCTCTTCTCACCGGAAATCACCTTCAAATTCAGAGTCTTCTCAGGTTTAAGGATTCCCGCCAGATCGTTTTTCAGAAGAATATTCAGGGGATCGGATAGCAGAGGGCAGTCTGATATGTTAACTAAACTGTTGGTTTTCTTCCTGAAAAAACCGGCACCTTTTTCACCTACTTTAATCTGTGCCCTTATCCGGTAAGCGAATTCAGGTGAGTGAAACAACTGCGGTTCCGGGATCTCCTGTTTACCTATGCGCCTGAAACAATCCTCAAATATCTCCTTTTTGCAACGCAGCTGCTCGCTGTAATCAATGTAAAGCCAGTCACATCCGCCGCATTCGCCTGAGTACCGGCATCGGGGCTCTCTCCTTGCAGGAGAACTTTCCAGAACCTTTTGCGGGTACGCATATCGGGATCCGTTGGCCGTCGACTCTATTTCAGCATCGACAACTTCCCCCGGCAGTACATCACGCACAAATACGACTCCCGATCCGGTTCGGGCAAGCCCGTACCCTCCATAAACCATTTTTTCGATTTTTAATGTAAGCGGCATAGATACTGAATTCCTCCAGATTCCCGAACCTCTGGAGTACGAACCAATCTGCGGTTTAGCTGCCTCAGGGTGAAAGAATCTCTTCTTCGCGTACCAGTCTGTAACCGGAAGCAAAAAAGTTTTCCGGTGAAGCTGGAAGAGTTTTATGGAAAGCGATCGAATCTGGTTTTATTCCAATGCCCTGATAATCACCGAAACTGATTCCTCTGAGTTGAAGATATGTTATATGTAAATCAGGCCGACCTCTCCTGAGGAGTATGATCTGGCCAATGGCCTTTCCATAGGTTTGTTGACCGACAAGTTTTGCAGGGTAACAGTCTTTTAAAGCAGCCGCAAGTATCTCGGCAGCACTGGCGGTTCTCCCATTAACCAGAACAGTCAGTTTTTTATTGGAAAGTTCCGGCTTTGAATCACGCTTTGTTACCCAGGGGTGCCACTCGAGTGTTTCAGCCTTACCGGTTTTACTGTCGTACTTACGCTCTCTTGCCAGAATGTATTCTTTGCCTGCAGGAAGAAAGCATTCGATAATTGAGCCCATCTCTTTGAGGTCACCGCCCAGATTATCCCTTAAATCAAGAATCAGATCTGAATATGAAGCTGCGAGTGGAACAACAGATAAAAATTCGTTGTAGGTGGTTCCCGTATTAAACTCACTAATAGTAATCATGGCGGTAAAGGAGTTAACATTATAAAATGTGACATCATCACCCGAGGCAGTTCCGGAAAACCTTGATTTGGACAGGGAATGATTAAGTAAGCCGTATCTGGTATAATTCCCGTCCCGCAGGGTGTCCTTAATAGATTCCATCATCTCCTCAGGAGAGTCATAGACAAAAGCGTTCTGAGGGACTCTCTGCTGATGAATACTGTAGACTTTCAGGAACTGCCATACACTTTCAAATTCCAGAGGATCGGGAAATTGGGGTTGAGTTGGCCCCCCCGCACAGAAGAGAAAAAAAGAGACAAAGACCGGTAAAGAAACTTTCTGCAGGATCCGGTTAATTCCTGGCAAATGATTTTTCCGCCGCATTTCTTAGTGCCTCAATTCTTTCCCGGTAATCCTGCGCCCCGAAAACGTAACTTCCGGCAACAAAAACATTGGCTCCGAATCCGGCGCAGACAGTTGCGGTCTTGTCATTTATTCCCCCATCAACCTGAAGATCTGTAGACAAGCCTCTCTCAGAAATCTCATCACCTATCTTTTTTATCCTGTCAGTCATTTCGGGTATGAATTTCTGTCCGGAAAATCCGGCATACACAGACATTATAAGCACCTGATCAACTTTATCAATATAATCAAAAATCAGATCCAAAGGCTTATCCGGGTTGACAGTCACACCAGCGCGGACACCTCTGCCCCTGATCTCATCGATAACATTTTCCAGACTGCTGCATGTTTCTGCATGGACCGTAAGAATATCGGCTCCCGCATCACAGTAATTTGCAATGTACTTTTCCGGATTGGAGATCATCAGATGAACATCCAGGGGAATAGAGACACTTTTCTTTACAGCTTCAATGACAATCGGGCCGAAACTCAGGTTTGGTGCGAAATGACCATCCATGATGTCGCAGTGAATTCTGTCTGCACCGGCATCCTGAACTGCTTTTACTTCACGCTCAAGAGCCCGGAAATCAGCTGATAAGATAGAAGGTGCGATTTCGATTTTTCGGGATTTCACGATCTTACTCCGTTGGTCGGTATTGCCAGAGGAAAGGCGGGCGGCAAAAATGCCGCCCGTCTGAAACTACGCGGATGCTGCACCCTTAATGAGCTGCAGAGCAATCTCATTGCGCTGAATCTGGTTGGTGCCTTCATAGATCTGTGTGATTTTTGCATCACGCATGCGTTTTTCCATTGGATATTCACGCATGTAACCGTAACCACCCATAACCTGCAGAGCATCCACAGTTACTCTCATTGCCACATCAGAGCAGAAGAGTTTTGACATAGCAGATTCTTTTGCAAAATGCTTTGCACCGGCATCAATTGTCTTTGCAGTAGCATAGAGCAGACTTCTTGCAGCTTCCACTTCTGTTGCCATATCAGCAAGCATGTGCTGAACAGCCTGGAAAGAGGAGATAGACTGGCCAAACTGCACTCTCTGACGGGAGTAGGCAATAGCATCCTCAAGTGCACCAGCTGCAATACCCAGGGCCTGTGATCCCACACCGGGACGTGAATAGTTAAGGGTATTGATTGCAACGATGGAACCCATACCCTCTCTGCCCAGAAGACTCTCTTTTGGTACGCGGCAATCCTGAAACACAAGTTCAGTTGTGCTCGAAGCCCTGATTCCCATCTTGTCCTCGTGCTTGCCAAATGTAAACCCTGGGGTACCCTTCTCGACAATAAAAGCACTTATGCCGCGGGCTCCCTTTGCGGGATTTGTTTTGGCCATTACTGTATAAACAGTGGCGTTTTCACCGTTTGTAATCCACTGCTTTGTTCCGTTGATCACATAATGATCACCATCAAGAACTGCGGTGGTCTTCATACCAAGAGCATCAGAACCTGCATTTGCTTCTGTTAAACCGAAAGCGGCAATGGTCTTGCCGGCTGCGATTCCGGGCAGATACTTCTTTTTCTGCTCTTCACTGCCGAAAAGCAGGATCGGGAATGTTCCAAGAGCAGTTGCAGCCATCGCAAGAGAAATACCACCACAAACCTTTGAAAGTTCTTCAACTGCAAGGCACAATTCAAATACACCCCCGCCAAACCCGCCATATTCCTGAGGAATGTAAAGACCGCACATATCAGCTGCCGCCAGTGCCTCGACCACATCCCAGGGGAAAATCCCTTCGTGATCATACTTCTCCCGCACGGGGAGGATTTTTTTCTGCGCGATTTCACGTGCAGTTTCAACGATCATCTGTTGTTCTTCAGTCAGAAACCAGTTCATCTTTACCAACTCCTTTTAGATGAGAATTTATCTCTTCCTTACTGTAATTCATGGTTGCTATCTGTGCAGCATTCTGCTGCGCAATTTTTTTATTGGGGCCTGTCCCCTCACCCATAGTAATGCCGGCGATTTCAATCCTTACCCTGAACTCTTTTGCATGATCAGGACCGCTACTGCCGACAGTTTCATACTTCGGTATTCCGAAGCCATCTTTTTGAGACTGCTCAAGTATACGGCTTTTATAATTTATATTTCGTTCATCTTTTAAAAATTCTGGAATTCTCCCAAAGAGAAATCTTTTCAGAATATCTTTTGAGATCTCGATGCCACCATCGAGAAATACCGCTCCCAGTACTGCTTCAAAAGCATTGGAGAGTATAGATGAACGGTTTCTTCCCCCGGACTTTTCTTCCGAAGGGCCGAAAATCATATATTTACCAAGGTCCTGCGAGATTGCAATTTCACCCAGAATCTTGCGGCTGACAATAAGGGACTTTATCTTTGAAAGTTGTCCCTCACTCTTATCGGGATAAGTCAGAAACAGATGCTCTGTCACAAGACAGTTCAGCACCGCATCCCCCAGAAATTCAAGCCGCTCATTAGATTGCAGACCCATAGTGTCTTCAGGAGCGCTGGCGGATTTGTGTGTGAGCGACTGCTTGAGTAAATCGGTGGATTTGAACTGATATCCCAGTGTCTTCTGCAACCGCTCGATTGAACCCTCAACCTTGCCCCTGTTTAGAGACCCGAAGATCGATCTGGCAAAATTAATTACCGGCTTCAGGGGATTCATATTTGCCAAGCGCAAGACAGGCATTGTGTCCCCCAAAACCAAAAGAATTGCTTAATGCATACCTGACTGTTTTCTTTACAGCTACATTTGGAGTATAGTTCAGGTCGCATTCCGGATCTGGATCTTCGTAATTGATTGTGGGAGGTATGATATTGTTTTTAATTGCCAATGCACAAGCAATAAACTCGATTGCTCCCGATGCACCAAGCAGATGCCCGGTCATTGATTTTGTAGAGCTGATTGCAACAGTAGAGGCGTTCTCGCCGAAAGTTTTCTTTATGGCAAATGATTCAAGCTTGTCGTTAAGCGGTGTTGAAGTGCCATGCGCGTTTATGTAGTCAATCTGAGAGGGTTTTAAACTGGCAGATTGAAGAGCCATTTTGATAGCGATCTGTGCGCCTGCACCTTCAGGAGCAGGGGCAGAAAGATGATAAGCATCACCCGATGCGCCGTACCCCAACATCTCTGCATAGATATGGGCCTTGCGCGCAAGAGCATGTTCAAGACTCTCAAGCACTATAATTCCTGAACCTTCACCCATCACAAAGCCGTCACGTTTCACATCAAAGGGAGAACTGGCTTTTTGCGGGTTATCGTTACGGGTAGAAAGAGCTTTCATGGAACAAAACCCTGCATATGCAAGGGGTGTTACCACAGCCTCAGTACCTCCGGCCATGACCAGATCAACCAGTCCGCACTTGATCATCATAAATGCGTCACCCAGAGAATGGGCACCAGAAGCACAGGCACTGACCACTGCATAGTTGGGACCCTTAAATCCGGAAGAAATTGATACCATTCCTGCAGACATATCAGGAATAATCATCGGGATCAGAAACGGAGAAACCCTGTTTGGACCCCTCTGAACCAGCTTGGTGTGCTCTGTTTCCAGAGTTGAAAGCCCGCCGATTCCCGATCCGATTATCGTTCCGCACCTGTCCAGATCAACAGAGTTCAGGTCGAGACCAGAATCTTTAATGGCTTTCCTTGCAGCAACCATGGCCAGAAGAATAGCCCTATCTGTACGCTTAGCCTCTTTTGCATCAACATACTGGCTGAAATCGACATCCTTTACCTCAGCACCGATTTTACATTGATAATCGGTTGTATCGAATAAAGTAACTTTGTCGATTCCAGACTTTCCGGAACACAAAGAATCCCAAAAGCTATCAATCTCACTCCCTACCGGACTGGTGAGGCCAATACCGGTAATCACGACTCTTCTAGACATGAGCAACGAGTCCCCGCAGTGTGTGTTAAATTAATGCCCGCTTACCGGATAGAGCCGGTAAGCGAGTTGATGGATATTATTGAAAGTTATACCTTAGTTGACAGATATTCGGTTGCATCTTTCACGGTTTTGAGTTTTTCTGCATCTTCGTCAGGGATCTCAACGTCGAAAGCATCCTCAAAAGCCATGATCAGCTCAACCTGATCAAGCGAATCCGCTCCAAGATCATCAACAAATGAAGCCTGGGGATTTACTTTATCTTCGCTGACACCCAATTTCTCAGCAATTATCTGTTTGACTTTTGTTTCCATTTCGCTCACGATAAACTCCTTTCAGGAAGAAAAACGTTTCTAATTTATTAATATAAAATGATTATTCACCACTCTACATAACAAGTCCGCCATCAACAGTCAATACCTGACCGGTGATGTAATCGGACAGAGATGAACTGAGAAACAGAACCGCATTGGCCACATCAAGAGGCGATCCAAGCGTCTGCATAGGGATCTGACCTGTTAATTTCCCTTTTTCTGCATCTGTAAGTTTGTCTGTCATTGCGGTCCTGATAAAACCAGGAGCTACCGCATTTACATTGATTGACCTGGAGGCAAATTCCCTGGCCAGAGTCTTTGTAAGCCCGATCAGACCGGCTTTGGAAGCAGAATAGTTTGCCTGTCCAGCATTACCCATAAGACCCACAACAGAAGCAATATTTATTATCTTGCCTCCCCGGGCCTTCATCATCGGACGGGCAGCTTCCCTGCAGCAGAGAAAGGCGCTTTTGAGATTTACATTGAGCACCAGATCCCAGTCCGCCTCTTTCATCCGCACAAGAAGACCGTCCCTTGTAATTCCGGCATTATTTACAAGGATGTCAATCTTACCGAATTTTTCAATAAACGATGCAAACATCGCCTCTACATCTGCAGCGTTTGAAACATCACCCTTGATGGCAAGTGATTTCCTGCCCAGACCCTCTAATTCAGATGCAGTTGCCTGAGCAGTCTGTAAGTCGATATCACTGATTGCAACATCACAGCCGGCTTTGGCTAATGCCATTGCAATCTCTTTTCCTATACCACGACCACCGCCGGTAACCAAAGCAGATTTTGATGAAAGGTCAATCACAAATTCACTCCTTTTGCACGATTTCAGGAATTTGTCAGCAGAGAATATATGTTGGTAGCAGTATCACTAGGAACAACATTCAGCTTTTCAGTGCATTTTTTCGCCAGTCCCTTCAAAACATTTCCCGGACCGGTTTCGATGCAGGTGCCGAAATCAAGATCAGCCAAAGCAGACATGGAATCGACCCAGCGCACCGGTGAAACAAGCTGTTTTACCAAAAGTTCCCTGAGAACAGACGGATCCGTTTCCGGCTTTGCAGATACATTTGTAATGACCGGACACCTTGGTGCCGAGAATGAAAGCGAGCTCAATGAAGAGGAAAACTCATCTGCTGCAGACTGCATTAAAGGTGAGTGAAAAGCGCCGCTCACCGGCAGCAGAATCGCTCTTTTGGCACCCGCAGCTTTCAGTTTTTCACATGCATCCTTCACCGCTTCCACTTCACCTGAGATAACCGTCTGGTCCGGAGAGTTCTCGTTAGCACGAACAACAATCCCCACAGTTACTGTCTGGAGCACCTCGGAGATTTTTTCCCGGCTCATGCCGATTATGGCAGCCATAGTTCCAGGATTTTCTTTCCCTGCCCGGGCCATCAGCTTGCCCCTGTAGGCAACAGCCTTTAAACCATCCTCAAATGACAATACCCCGGCAGCAAAGAGAGCACTGTATTCTCCAAGAGAATGACCGGCACAATAAGATGGAAAAATTCCTTTGGAAGCAAGCACACTGCAGATAGCTGCTTCAACGGTAAAGAGTGCGGGCTGTGTATTCTGTGTAGCAGTTAACTCCTCCTGTGGTCCGGAGAAAATCACAGAAACAAGATCTCGTCCAAGGATCTGGTTTGCAGAGTCAAATATCTGGCGTGCTTCAGGAATACCATCATAAAGGTCCTTACCCATCCCAACGACCTGAGACCCCTGCCCCGGAAATAAAAAAGACCATTTCATATAAAGCTCCGTTTTCTTCAGAGATTATCAGAACTGAACCATTGCACTTCCGACTGCTATTCCACCACCCAAAGCAGTAAAAAGAACCCTGGTTCCCTCTACAATGGCACCTTTATTCCAAACCTCTTCAAGCGCAAGAGGTATAGATGCAGAGGAAGTGTTCCCGTAATGCTCAAGATTTGTAACTACCTTCTCAACAGGAATCTGCAGTTGATCTGCTACCGCCTGAATAATGCGGATATTTGCCTGGTGAGGTATAAAGAAATTTATGTCGTCAAGAACAGTTCCGGAACACTTCATCACTTTGATCGAAGCTTCAGACATCATACGCACAGCATGCTTGAAGACCTCGTTGCCCTTCATTTTCATTGTGCGTTTCTCTCCCCATGCAGGAAGTTCCAGAATATTTCCAAGACTTCCATCACTGGCAAGATGAGTTGCCAGGATTCCCTGGCCGACGTCATTACAACCCTGAATCACTACCGCTCCTGCACCATCACCGAAGAGAATACATGTGGAACGGTCTGTCCAATCAAGAGTTCTGGATATGACCTCTGCGCCAACAACAAGAACATTCTTGCCGCGTCCGGAAAGAATAAGCCCGTTTGCAATGGTAATGGCATAAACGAAGCCCGCACAGGCTGCGCTTACATCAAAAGCGTATGCACTGCTGCAACCGAGCCTGGCCTGAATAGAACAGGCTGTGGAAGGAAAAAAGTTATCAGGAGTAAATGTAGCACAAATGATACCATCTATATCTCCCGGCTCAAGGCCTGCTCTTTCAATCGCTACCATTGCAGCCCTGCTGCCCAGATCAGAGGCTGCTGTCAGCTGATCGCGCGGTGCTATATGCCTCTTGCGGATGCCAGTCCGGGTGGTTATCCATTCGTCTGATGTGTCAAGGAACTTTTCAAATTCCTTGTTCACCATCACGTTCTCAGGAACATATGAGCCCACAGAAACAATCTTTGCACTTTTAAAATTAGTCACTTAAATACCTTTCGGCCGCCCGCGCCACCGGACCAGACAGCTTCATTTTTCACTGCTTTTACAGCTGTGAGAACGGCATTGGTTATAGCACGGGAAGAGGAACCGCCATGAGCCTTAAGCACAGTACCACGAATACCCAGAAATGGAACAGCCCCGTAATTTTCCGGATCAAGCACAGCCATCCGATTCCCCAGATCATCACTCTGCCCTAAAAATGATTTTATCAATTTATGAAATGTTTCACAGGTCTTTAACAACACATTGCCGGTAAACCCGTCACAGACTGCCACATCTGCAGTTCCAGACAGCACACCGTCGCCTTCAATGTAGCCGATATAGTCTTTCCAGTTTTTGAGGGCCGCGTTTGCATCGGCCACCTGGCGTGTACCTTTATGTGCTTCCTTGCCTATGTTAAGAAGTGCAACTGAAGGGGTCATCTTGTTAAGATATCTGCAGACATACTTATGACCCATTCTGGCAAATGAAACAAGATGCTCTGCTCTGCAGTTCAAATTAGCTCCAACATCCAAAAGAAGTACCGGTTTGTTTTTAATCGTAGGGAGAAATGCTGCCAGAGCAGGCCGCGCCACTCCTTCGGACCGTCCCAAAATAAATAATGCCGCACCCATGAGAATAGCGGTATCTCCGGCACTGACCGAAGCATCCGCCTCTCCCTCTCTCTGTAGCGTAATACAACGGACTACAGAAGAATCTGCACGCTGTTTCCACACTCTGGCCTTATTGTCCAGAGGGGAAATAGAATCTGTACAATGAACAATTTCAATGTCCGATTCTCTTTGAGCGCCTTCCTCGACAAGAATCTTTTGGATATTGTCCTTATTTCCGCATAGAAGCGCTTTAAAAGGGATATCACTAACCCTTCGCGCTTCCAGAAAGCCTGAGATTACCACTTTGGGACCGAAATCTCCGCTTTCGACATCAATAGCGAGGCGAATATTATCCATTTGCTTTGATCTGGAAAAAACCTAGCCTTTACTATCGATTATTCTTCCGGTGGCCTTACTTCCATTCCGGCATAATAACCACAGTTGGGACAAACACGATGCGCCGTTTTGGGCTGCTTGCAATGTGAACACAAAACCGGCTTTGCGGGCTTTAATGCCAGGTGACTGCGACGTCTGTCACGACGAGTCCTGGTATGATGTTTTTTAGGAACAGCCATGTATCCTCCTTAAAATGATCTGCTGCATATATACTAATGTATTGATTATTTCTTTTTCAAACGCATTAACGCTTCCCACCGGGGATCAATCTCTTTCTCTTTTGTCTGATCCTCCCCGCTTTTTGCCTCTTCAATCCTGATCCCTTTACATTCTTCAGAACAGAGCGGCTTTATAGGAACACTGATCATTATCTCATCGTAAATTGCCGGGCTGATATCAACAAAATCATCCTGACTGTCAAAATAAAAGTCAACCGCATCTTCATCCTGCGAGGGCCCGCTTCTTCCCGGCTGCTCTTTAAGCACCAGACGAAGTTCCCCGCTCAGCGGCATTTTAAATGCTTCCAGACATCTGGAACAATCGATTGTAAATGTGCCGCTGTACCAGACATGTAAAAAAATCTGCGGTCCGCAACGATCAATTTCCGCACGGCATTTGACCTTATCGGAAAAAGCAGGCAAATCAGCCTTAACCGATTCCAGATCAGAATCACAGGTGACTTCCGAATGCCCTTCCGGAGTGTTGCGAACATCAATTTTCATATCACATTCCTTAAAAATCCCGATTTACCACACGATTCCGGATATCCCAAAAATAATTGCAGCTTTTTATTCAGGTTTTTAAAGTCCTACAAAATAATACCTCTCTGTGGTATTTTCAAGTTCAGAGAACATTTTCTGCTCTAAACCAGTCCGCAGGCTGATCATTCAGAAAAAGATTAAATCAATTTCCAGCTGTTGCGATCAGAGAGTTAGCTTTTTGAAATTGGTCGTAAGCGAGCCTGGCCTTCTGTCGTAGAATCCTCTCCCTCAGATCCTCCTGATCAGAATCTTCGGAATAATAATAGGAACGGTAATAATAGGAGGCCTCTGACAGTGCACCGATTGCTTCTTTAATCAAAGACGTAGGCTCTGAGAAGAGGGAGTCGCTTGTGATCAACTTTTCAAAATCTTTTTTCAGAAGATCGACATTTTTCTTTGTCTCAGAAGCTCTGCGGATAAGAGCATCAAGATCGATACTTCTGTCCTGAAGGTCACTATTAATCATAGATGAAGCGTGGCCGGCACCAAGAGAGATCAAAGAATTCAACTTCGTGACATAACCCATTCTCTCCTTATTTGCCCTTAAAGCCTGTTCCTGAAGCTGAACCCGTTGTTCAGCGATCTGCTTTTCTGCTTCCAGCTTTTTGAACTCTTCCATTTTCCTGGCATCAAGATCAGTATTGACATACTGAACTATTCCCCAGACTGTTCCAGCAAGCATTACGGTAGCAATAAAATAAGACAGACTAAGGCGTGTAGGACCGTGAGCATTAATTGCAATCATATATGCAAGAAGTGTAATTCCACAGGCAACCGCCAGAAGAAGGACCTCAACCGTCATTTGCATGCTGTTTCCTTTGAGAGTGGGTATTAATAAAGAAATATAATATAGAAATTATTTTTCTTCCATGCAATGGTTCGGCGGGTGTTTTGAAAAAAGGGAGCAGAGGAAGCATATGGCTCCCCTGCCCTTGAACTCTTAAAATGGCAGATCTTCTTCGACCATCGGAGCCGGTTCAGGGCTGGATTGATCGAAAGATGGTGCATTAAAATTGGAAGATGAGGAATCAAAATCGTTGGCTGGCGCCCCGCCACCGCTATTACCACCCAGAAACTGGATCTGGCTGGCAATAATCTCAGTTTTATACTTTTTATTTCCATCCCGGTCATCCCATGACCTTGTCGCTATCCTGCCCTCAAGATAAATCGTGCGGCCTTTTTTCAGATACTGGCCAGCCAGCTCGGCAAGCTTTCCCCATGCCACGATATTGTGCCACTCGGTGCGTTCCTGACGCTGGCCGCCGCGGTCTGTATACTTCTCGCTGGTGGCTAAAGAAAAGGATGCCACCTGCTGCCCTCCGGGAGTTGAACGGACGTCAGGATCTTTTCCCAAATTACCTACCAGAATGACTTTGTTCACACCGGCCATAAATCCTCCAAAAAAAATGATGGGTACATCAGAAGTTAGTACTTTAATATGATCTCAAAACAGAGTGAAAGCAAGTAGTAATAAGTGTCACTCAGAATAATTCCGGCCGCTAAAAGCCATCAGGCCAAAAGAGATAATTCCAGCCCCAAGAAGCGTAAAGGCCAGAGGTGCAGAGAGGCTCGGTTCTTTCTTTTTGAGCTCCTCAACATGATTGATCTTTCTCCAGAGTTTAAGCTGCAGAGAGTTTTTTGACACAATGCGGGAATCGTAATGCCACCCACTCTCAATAGAAAAGGTAATCTGTGAACGTTTTCCGGAAAGAGACATAAGGGATTCCTGATTGACAACCTCCATATTTCTGATTACCGGATTCTTAAGAGAGTCAAGCGGAGGTGATTTAACCTGTACTCCATAAAACTCTACAATCATTTTCTTCATGGATGCATCATAATAAACCCAGTACTCGCTTGGACAACTGCTTAGAGGAATAGAGAGATAGTGTGTTATGGTGGCGTTGTGGACTTTGGGCGCACTTAGCTTGGGATTTCCCAGCAGTTCAATAACCTGTGCCTCTAAAGCCAGTATCGACGGGGGCATCAAAAGTGCAATCAAACAGATCAGATTCAGATAGCCGGATTTCATTATCTGCTACGTTTCTCCTGAGTGCAAATCAGTTTTCCTGACAAGATCAGAATTCAAATCAGCTTAGCGGCCCACTGTGGAAACCGCGATTCACACTTCTTGCAATAAAGTATTATAACTCTCTTTGCACTTTTCTTCCACACATAATTTGATTCACAGTCTGCCCGATTCTGATCGGTAAGCCAGCTTCTTTGAGAAAATAATCTGATGGAGCGGGAAACAATTGTATTTTATAGTTTTTCGGGGAACGCCATGAATTACGAACCAGAGCTCAAAACTGCACTTGTCAGCGCAGCAAAAGCCGGTGCCGCTCAACTTGAATTCCAGAACGATCTGAAATCCATAGTGTTGAAAGATGACCGGTCGCCTGTAACAGAAGTAGACAGGCAATGTGAAAAGATGATCAGAGATGAACTTCTTGAAGCCTATCCGCAGGATGGTTTTCTGGGAGAAGAATCAGGCAGTCATACCGGAACCAGCTCAAGAAGATGGATTGTAGATCCGCTCGATGGAACACGTCCGTTTATTAGGGGAATTCCAACTTTCAGCGTCCTTATTGCCCTGGAAGAAGACGGAATCCCCGTTCTGGGAGTCATTCACCTTCCGGCACTATCTCTGACCTGCTGGGCAAGCCGCAACCGGGGAGCATTCCTTAACGGTAAGAGAATCCACGTTTCAACAGTTGACAATCTTGAGAAAGCGATGGGAAGTGCTCTGGGGTTTGTGGAAAAGAGTGATACCCGGGAGGGTAAGAAGTTGTTCTCGCTGATGGGCAAGTGTGATTACAACTACGGATTCATGGATGCTTTTTCTTATGTCTGTGCGGCAGCCGGGAAACTCGATTTCTGTGTAAACCTGCTTGACAAAGCCTGGGATTGTGCAGCTGCGGCCTGTATAGTTACCGAAGCCGGAGGAAAGTTCTCAGATATAAAAGGTGTGCAATCAGTTCATAACGGCTCGTTTGTGCTGTCAAACGGTATTCTTCACAACCGTATTCTTGAGTTTTTCGGGGATAACTAAATTCAGCACAGCAATAAGTCATGACATATTTTAAAATATTTTGCCAATGATCACCGAAATCAGTATTACTGATTCTGCAACTAAAACCCTAAAGCGGAGGGCGCATTGTCCAACTCACAGGCCAGAAGATCTGAACAGGCGGGAATTTTCCATTTTTTTCGTGAAATGGGTTCTGCACTAATTATGGCGCTGATCGCCATCGTCTATGTAATACAGGCATTCAAAATTCCTACCGGTTCAATGGAAGACAGTTTGCTGGTCGGTGATTTTCTTCTGGGACTCAAATTCATGTATGGAGCTCCAATCTTACCATTCTCCCAGGAGCTTGGAATAACCACACGGTTCCCCGCTGTTACAGACCCTAAAGCCGGCGATGTAATAATCTTCAGGTACCCGGGCAATGACAAAAAGGATTACATTAAAAGATGTGTCGCCGGACCGGGATCTGTAGTTGAAGTCCGGGGAAAGAGTCTGATTGTGGACGGCAAGGTGGTCCAGACTCCACCGCGCGGCAAATACCTCAATGATGGTCAGCTTGATGAAAAAATAACAGATTTCAAGCCTCTTAAGATACCGGCAAAAGGAGACATAATAAAAACCGGCGATCTGCAGACCAGGGAATTTCTGTTTCTCAAGCACCTTATCCGGCAGGAAAACCCCCGTTCCAAAGTAAGAGCCGAGTTCCAGCTTTATCTTGATGGGGAATTTTCCAACAATCAGACTATTCAGATGATAGACCCCTATACAAGGCAGGGATTCCGTATAGCCTTCGGAGATCTGAGATTTGATCACGACGACTGGACAAGACTGGAAGACCTTTTGTCCTATGTCAAGAGTTCTTTCTCCGACAGAGAAGTAGAAATAAAAAAGCTTCTTTATATTAATGACAAGCCGGTCAATGAATACAAAGTCAAGTATGACAACTATTTCATGATGGGTGACAACAGGGATAATTCACTGGACTCACGTTACTGGGGATTCCTCAACCGCAACTACGTAAAAGCGAAAGCCTTTATACTCTACTTTTCGCTCGACAAGCAGATCCCGGCCTGGCAGCTGCCGGTAAAGATCCGCTGGGAACGCATAGGCAAGCTTATCAGATCATGGGACGGAATCGCAGGGATTCCGTCCACGGCGAATTGATTCTTACCTGACTATATATACATCCGGGAAGGGCGAAGTGGGTTTAGACCTTGTAGCATAAAGGCTTTCACAAATCGCAGGTGCACCACACTGGTGGAACATCTTCGATTTGTGAAAGCCTTTATACATAAGGGATAAGTGCAATTCGCCCTGACCCGGGTGCATAAGTCAGGTATACAGGTTTTTCATCAGCGCCGGCTGTCCTGTAGCCTGTATGACATCACGCCAGAGCGGGCTCTCAGGATCGATCCTGTTGCGCGTTGATACTGCAAGCTTCATAGGAACATGTACATAAGTATTATTTATCAGGCTGATAAGCATCTTTGTCTTTCCTGCCATACCCGCATGGACCGCGTTGGTCCCAAGTCGGGTGCAGTAAATTGAATCGCTGGGGTTTGCTGCTGTACTGCGGATTATATAGCTGGGATCGATATACTTGATATTAATCTCCATATTCTCATTTTTAAAATAAGCGGATATCTTCTGCTTAAGAAACAGACCTATATCATCCAGTTTCTTGTTTCCAGATGCGTCCAGACGAACTTCAGAGTCGGAAAACAGATCCTGTCCGGCTCCTTCAGCTGCAACAATAACAGCGTGGTTACGGGACTCAAGCCTCTTTTTCAGATGAGCAAGCAGCCCTTTCTCACCTTCAAGTTCAAAAGGAATCTCAGGAACAAGCACATAGTTTACATCGTTGGAGGCCAGAGCCGTATGGGCGGCTATAAAGCCTGACTCCCGCCCCATCAATTTTACAAGACCTATTCCGTTTATAGCATCGTAGGCCTCAACATGCGCCCCGGATACTGCTTCCACAGCTTTAGATACGGCAGTTTCAAATCCAAACGATTTCTCAATGAAACTCAGATCATTATCGATTGTCTTTGGGATTCCTATAACCGATGTTTTCAGGCAGCGTCTCTCAATCTCTTCCGCTATCCTCAGGGCACCCTTCTGTGTGCCGTCCCCGCCGATGGTAAAAAGAAGCGTCAGGTTCATCCTCTCGATTGAATCAACAATTTCGGATGTGCGCTCACCATCTCCTCTTGACGAACCAAGTAAAGTCCCGCCCATCTGATGAATTCCGGTGACCACATCAGGCGTCAAATCAGCAGCCGCCAGACCATAATCAGGAAGAAATCCCCGATAGCCGTACCTTATACCGGAAATTCTCCTCACTCCATACTGGTACCATAATGTCATTACAACCGCACGGATAACATCATTGAGACCCGGACACAATCCTCCACAAGTGATAATCCCTGCGTGTACTTTTGATGGATCAAAATAGATCAATTCCCGGGGCCCTGCCTTCTCGAGAAGATCTTCCCTGGAAGGAGTATAACTGTTGCCCGGACATGCATTGATATTGTAGATAATGAGCTCGTCATCAGACACATAATTTGCAATAAGATCACCGGTTTTCTTGGAAAGCGCAACAGGCGAAGGTATATTTGCGGTCCCAAGAGTCGGGATAGTAAAGTTCAACGGTTCCACAGTTTCTCCTTTGGGTTTTATTAATTACTTTAAGAATTCCAAAACAAAGACGCGTACAGGTTGAAAAAACATAGTCTACTAAGTTATTTTCTGGTAATGTACAAAAAAAGGATTTTTGCAGTTATTTCACTCATTACGGTTTTTTCCTGTGCTCACCAGATGACACCCGGAGGCGGGCCGGATGACAAAACCGGACCCTCGGTTCACTCTATCACACCACGTACAGGCTCTGTCAATGTAGACAAAAACACTGAAATCATCCTTACTTTTTCTGAATGGATCGCAAGCGGATCAGAACGCGGGATTTCAATTTTCCCCCCCGTAGAATTCAAAACAAAAATAAAAGGCAAAGTTCTACATATACAGCCCGATGAGCTTTCAGATTCCACCACTTACCATGTGGAGATTAATTCATCTCTGAAGGACCTTCGCGGAAACCCTGTCACAACCCCTTACACCCTTGTGTTCTCAACCGGCCCGACTCTTGACAGCGGGGTAATTGAGGGTTGTGTGACAGATCCTTCAAGAGATCTTTTACAACCCAAAATTGCACTGTTTTCAGAAAAAGAACTAGCGGATACAGGCCTGGTCGGCCCGCCCTCCTACCTGCTTCAGACCGACAGTACCGGCCGTTTCAGGTTCAACAACATAAGGACTGGCAAATACAGGGTTATAGGTTATTTTGATGTCAATAACGATTCTCGTCTGCAGGCTGGCACAGAACAGGTATTCATGCCGCAGGACTCCATGATCGCAATAAAGAACCAGCTGGCAGATATTGCACTCTTTCCGGCGGTTTTCGATACGGCTTTTCCCAGAATAATTTCTCTGCAGACCTCCAATAAACTCATTAAAGGAAAATGGAACAAACCCTTCGATTCCCTTTCTTTCAATCAGCCGGAAATAGTCATCGAGAATGCAAAGAACCCCTCGGAGAAAATCACTGATTTTAAATATTTACTTTATACAAATACGATCGGGTTCGCCATAAAAACCGCAGTAACGGCAGAAAAGACAGAATACAGGTTTATCTATACCATGTCCAGGAAAAACAGCATCGGATCCCTGAGAGATACCGTTGCATTTAATGGCTCTGATTCAGCTGATACAGTGCGGCCTGCCCTCAAAAGGTGGGATTCCGATAACGCCAGAGATTTGAGACCATTACTGAAGATGATATGGACAGAACCGGTGCTGCTCAAAGACTCACTTTTAATGACCGGATCATCTGGAGATACTGTTTTTGTCTCCTCACCCGAAAGCTTTTCTGATACTACCACTGCGGTTATGCTCAGTGATCTCAAACCCGGAAGCAGTTACCAGATGGTAATTTTTGACCGCTCAGGAGAAGATCTGAGCGGTAATGCAATCGCAATAAAAGACACATCGGATACTGCGGCCAACATCGTTATCACTACACCGGATATTGACAGTCTGGCAACAAGTCTTCAGGGCGGTGCAAAGTGCCTGAGCAACAGAAGCAATATCAAATGGGTATTTTCACACTTCAATGGGAAAACCTATACAACAGATGACAGTTCCGGAACATTCCTTTTCAGCCTGATTCCTGCCGGCGAAGGTCTTATCGGCTACTTTGAAGACAGAAACGGAAATGGTCTTCAGGACCCCGGCAAGCTGGTCCCCTGGATTGGCCCTGAAGAACAAATGATGTCACCTGATACGGTAGAAGCAAGAGCAAGGTGGGATATAGAAGGGCTTGAGATTCCGGTATGTGAAATCTGCAAATAAGTAACCATTTTACCGTCTCCTGATACAATACACAGGTTCCATTCCGGGATCGGTAACGTCCTCTTCAAATGAACTTCAACTTAACCCATCTTTACTCTTTTTAACCTGGTTTGTCCTGCAAATGCGAGTAATTTCATTAGAAGCATCAGCATAGCTGTTCCGGAAACGCCCATAAGCGGAAAAAAAACTGCAGGCCCGATTGCCATGCCCGCAACCCCTCCGGCCAGGTCTGATGCATTAAGCTTTCCCCATTGATCTGTTCTTCGGGTTACAAACTGAGCGCCCGAAAGAAATCCCATCCCCAGATTGCAAATCATAAAGAATAATAGCGGCGGATTATCACAGTTTATTAGAAGTAAAAGAGTTGAAAAGCTGTAGACTCCAATAATCAGATCGGGAAAAGGTAACTTTCGAATAAGGCTCCCCGCAAAAAATCCAAGTGAAAGAGCAGCCATCAGCAAGGGAATTCGCGAGTAAAGGGTACCGTAATTTGACTGGTATAGAAACAGAATCCCTATAGAGTAAATTCCTGAAATTAAGCCGGTTGTTCCAACGGAAATCTCCGGAATTGAGCGCATGAACAACGGCAGCAGAACAAGAAGCATCACCGCTGGAATCAGTACAAACAACAAAGGTGAGATACCAAACCGGTCCAGGTAGAGCTTTATTGACTGAAAGAGTAAAGATGGCCTGTCGGTTGTATTAATTTTCCGGGAAAGAGATAGCTTGTTGACTTCAGATATTCTTTCCGGTGTCATTGACGGCAATATGTATGATTTCAGATAAGGTGCATCCACAGCGACTGTATCTGGCAAATTAAACGGCATGTCGGAAGCCATAAATGTGTAGCCTTCGCCCGGAAATATGCTGTAATACCTGAAGACACTTCCAAGCGTGTTCATCAGGATCTCTTTTATCCCTTTTTCCTCTGCCGTAAGATATTCCTGGCTGAAGGGAAGTGTGAAGGAGAATACCCCCGAATCATTCATGATCTGTTTCATTTTCATGAAGAATTCCTGTGTGAAAAGCCTCCCGGATGAAAGGTTGTCAGGAAGCTCTGCGCCGGAAATAATCACATCAAACTTATCTGTAAAACGGAAAGACTCCGGGGAACCGTATCCGCAGTTTTTGTTTGCAAATGAAGGATTGTACTCGAGACAGACAAACTCAGATTCACTGTATTTGCTGATTTCTGATGAAAAACCGCGATCCTGAACAAGCAGCACCCGTTTTTTGCCCCCGGAAAGGGACATCGGGATATGTACAGCCTGTTCCACTGAAGGTTGGGGAATTCTTGAACGGTAAACGTAATTATTCAGGAGAACAGCATCGTTATTTTCGGTAAATGCGATCTCACCTTCCGGCCCATAGGTTACTTTTGTCCCGGAAGGGTATTTCCACCCCAGTGAGAAACCGTTACAAAGAACTGCCAGGACAATCACCGAAACTGACAGGACAAACCATATCTTTTTCTGGAGAGTAAAAGGCAGAAGGATGCACCCTGCGGCAGCTGCAATAAACATATTCGGGAAACCCGGCAGAATCATGACGGTTGTGAGAAGAAGCCCCGCAATACTGCCTGCATTATCGTACCTGTAAAGTCTTCTCCCGTCATGCTTCACTGCAAGCGTCCCGTAGATAAAACCGGTCAAAAAGGAAAACGGTATTTCAACCGGAATCAAAACAGCCAACGCAGTCAGAAGCGAGATAGCCTCACCCGGAAGAGAAAAAAACCTGACACTTCTTACGATGTAAATACCGGATAAAAAGAGGGTAATAAGAGAGAATGCACATGCATGAAAGGAGAATCCGCCTGTAACTCTTCCGACCCTGCTCCCGGCAGCACCAGCAAGCAGCCATATCGAAAGGGCAAATCCCAGGAGAAGTTCATTTCCCGAAAAAGCAGAAAGAATTTCACGAATCAGAATCATCTGGGCAGAAGCAGCAAAGAAACCGCACAGAGCGGCAAAAAGAAACGACTGCTGCTCCTGCCTCAACAGGCTCATTCCTGGAAATGCTCAGCCTGATAGGTCTTCACAAGCGATGTCTTCCATCCGTCCCTTTGCATTCCGCCTTTGAGGGCCAGATGTTCCAGAAACATCACTTTGTCCGGAAGCTGTTCCCAGACCTGAGGAAGGAATGTGGACTGGAAGGGCCCTTTTTGAAGAATGACACCGTGAACCCCCGGTCTCAGTTTACTCAGGAGGTCATCAGGACCGCTGTATTCAAGAGGAACAGGTTTAGTGAGCACCGAGACCTCGACAGCGATTCTACCCAGTTCTTCCTGTTTAACAGGAGAAAACCTGGGATCACTGAGCGCCGCATTTCTGGCATTGTCAATTACTGCCTGATAAAGAGGTTTTACAGGCTCTATGTATCCGATGCAGCCCCGCAGATTACCATTGATTGTAAGCGTTACAAAGCACCCGCTGCTCTCCTTTAAAGCTGCGGGGACCTTCTCTGCTGCAGGAGGTTTCATCCCCTTCACAGCCATAACCATGCTCTCCCGTGCCAGATCGAGAAGATACTTCTTCAGCTCAGAGGAGAGAACAGAACTTTCGCCGCCACTCTTCAATCCATCATCAACAGATTCAACAAATGCGATAGAGGCATATCCCACCACTTTCGATTGGGATCCATATTGAGGAGCTGTTTCATACGAGGTCCTGGCATCGAGCTTACAGGCTTTAAGATTCATTTTCCGTGCAAGGTGCATAACGATCCTGATCGGAGTTGCCCCGCACCCGTCAATGCCCCCCCCGGTATCCCCCGCCAATATGGTAGCGATACTTTTGTCATCAACCCGGCGGGCTTCATTCTGAACCATATAGTGGGAAAAGTCTGAAGAGGCAACCACAAGAGTCTGTTTGTCTATCATCGGGAAGAGAAGATCCGCAGCCTCTGCAGGATCGACATCTCCGGTGATAATCGGTAAAATGGTAAACTGATTCAGTTTAATCTGCAGAAACGGAAGCTGCACCTCGAGACTGTGTTCCGGATTTTCAGCACCTTTTGCGGAACAGACAAGAGGATTTCTTCCCAGTTTTGTCTTTAAATCCTGATCCACTCTTATTTTGCCCAGCGGAGTCTCATACCAGGAGGCATCGGTGATGGCCAGCCCTTTAAAGAGAGCATAATGTGACGGTCCAATCAAAATGACCCTCGTTATCTTTTTATCAATTAAAGAAAAACCTCTTCCTGCCACAGGGCCGGAAAAAACATACCCGGCATGAGGTGAAATCAGCAGGCGTACCGGTGCCTTAAGTTCTCTTCCGCCTTTGAGGTATCCATCAATCTCTTTCCTGAGAGCAGATGCATTATCGGGATAAAACTGGCCCGCGACAGCGGCTTTTCGTATCGTATCTGCGGCCTGCGGATCAAATTGAAGTCCAGCCATAAGTAAAACTCCTGTAATGTATTCAAGTAACCTCATTTTCCGTGCTCTCATGCCCAGATCCCCGGTATCATGGCACTGCATTTTCCGCAGTGACCCGATTTAAAGTTCTGATTATCAACTATGTAGCCGGACCTTGATAACAGCAGTTCACCGCATTTTAAACAGTACGTATTAGAATCCAGATCCGGTACATTTCCAATATAAACAAAGCTTAATTTTTCCTTTAGAGCTATTGCCCTGGCAGCAAGAAGATCTTTCTGGGGAGTCGGATAGAGGTGAGAGGGTTTATACAATGAGAAAAAACGTGAAAAATGAAGCGGCGTATCGGGACCGAGCTCTTCTGCAATCCACCTGCACATCAAACGGATCATCTCCGGTTTGTCGGTCCACTGAGGGATTACCAGATTGACAATTTCAACCCAGACGCCCTTTTTCTTCGCAAGTTTGAGTGTATCGAGAACCGGCTGAAGTTTACCTTCATTAAGATCCCTGTAAATTTTATCATCAAAGCTTTTCAGATCTATCTGTGCTGCATCAATCACCTCCGCAAGCTCTGAAAAAGGCGCCGGATTGATATATCCGGATGATACAAGAACACTCCTTATCCCCGCTTTACGTGCCAGTGCTGCTGTGTCAAGCATATATTCGATCCAGACTGTCGGTTCAGAATAGGTGAAGGCTATGATAGTGCAGCTCCGGCGCTTAGCTTCTTCTATGACTTTTTCGGGCGGCAGGTATACATTTTCAGTTTCAAGCGGGCTCTTCTGACTCAGGGAGTAATTCTGGCAGTTTTTACAGCGCAGATTACATCCTGCAACACCGATGGAAAAAGTCTTTGCTCCGGGCAGTACATGGTAGAGAGGCTTTTTTTCGACTGGATCAACATGAACCGCACATGGCCATGAGTGACCGAGCGTGACCAGGCTGCCGCCGATATTTCTGCGGCTCCGGCAAATGCCGGTTTTCCCTTCGGCCAGAACACAGCCGTTGGGACAGAGGTCGCAGATTACATTATTACCCATGGTATACCAGAATCTGGCAGTGCGGTAGCGTGGGGATGAGGCGGCACTGGTGCCTGCAGCCGCCAGTCCCGCAATAATCAGCAGATCTTTGAGATATTCTCTTCTGGTCACCATTTTTCAGATCGCTTCAAAAAAGCGGCTTGACACTCCACCTTCTCCTATCGGAACATCCACTCTCTTGCCGCATTTGGGACACTGACCCCGGTAGGATTTTCCTTCTTTGCTTTTGTAAATTCTGACATACACATTGCAGCAGCGGAAATGAATGCCCAGGAATTTTTTACTTTCCAGATTCTCCTTTTCCGGACTCATGACAAATGGCCTTTCTGACTTTTCCGGATTCTGTGTTGCCGGTCCGGTAAAGCCCTTTTTGTAAAATATACTCTCCTACAGTATCAGGAATAAGATGACGGCAGGAGAATCCGTTCATGAGGTATTTGCGTATCATGGTAGAGCTGATTCCCCATTCCGGTGACGGGAAAGTATGAACATTTGCACCTCTGAGTTCATCAGGAATTTTCACCGCATAGCCTGGGCGGTGGGCAACACAGAGGTCAACCATCTCAATTATGCTCCGGTACCTGTGCCATCCTGAAATCTCGGAAAGATTGTCGGAGCCGATGATGAAATAGATCTTTTTTTTATTTTGAGCGCTCAGCTCCTCAAGAGTATCGATAGTATAGGAGTATCCGGGACGGCTCAACTCTTTTTCCCATATTGTCGATCCAGGTTCGTTCTGAAGCGCCAGACGAAGCATCGCAAGACGGTCGGATGATGATGCAGTCACGCGATTCTTGTGTGGAGGATAACCGGAGGGAATAAAAAGGATTTTTTCAAGGCCAAAGAATTCACGGGCCAGAGATGCTACCGCGAGATGACCATTATGAACCGGATCGAAGATACCGCCAAGCACACCGATTGGTCCCGACATTCCTGCTCTCTCCTGCAAATAATGCCGGTCAGGATATACGTGAACGCAACATCTTTGCCTTATTGATTATCTCTTTATCTTTGCCGTATTCAAGCAGCTGATCGATAATTTCCTGCGCCTCGCCTTTTCTATCCAGCTTCACCAACAGTTCTGCTATGTTCAGATAGGCCAGATCTATGAACTTCGAGTCTGGAAACTGGCTGATAAAAGACTTGTAGTAAACTATAGCGGCTTCAGGTTCATTGATCTTTTCATAAAAACGGGCGTTGTCAAACTCTTTCTGGGCAAGCTTCTCAACAGCCTCATTCAAATACTTTGATGCACTGTCAGCTGCGGAGCTGCTCGGACGAGTTTCCAGAAAATCTCTCAGCAGCCGGATTGCTTCGTGGGTTTCAGTTTGATCGCGACTGGAAGAATTAGACTGGAGATAAACCGAAAGTCCTACTCTGAAAAGGGCATCCTCAAAGAATGGAGAGCTGGGGAAATCCTGTACAAGCAGATCAAATTCGGTACGGGCATTCGCATAATTCTTTGTCTTAAGATTGGACATTCCCAGATAATACAGCACACTGTCAATCACCGTGCTTCCGTTGCACTGCACCTTTACATCTTCCAGAAGAGTCTTAACCTTCGAAAATTTCTGATTATTATAAAGTTCCACTGCATCAGAAAGCTTTTTTGAACAGTCGTACTGCTTTGAGTGCATCTTTGTGCCGCCAGCACAGGAGACCAGAAACAGTATGGAGATCACAAGGACACAGGAGAGATATCTTTTCATGTTTTATTCCAAGAGTTATGGATTTAATGGCGAGCTTTGCCGGGTAAACTATAACTTATAAAATTGGTTTCTGAGAGAGCATAAAAGCAAGGAGTAGTAAAAAAAACCGAGCTGAAAAAGCAGCATCAGCTGATTCCTGATTTATGCACCCGGATCAGGGCAAATTATACTTTCCCCTCCTGGATGCATAAATTGTTTAAAAAGCTATTTCAAATCAGAGAGGTATTTTTCAGCACGGGGAACATATTCACTGGCCGGATAACGGTCTATAAGAGTCTTCAGCTCGGCTTTAGCCGCTCCGGGCTGACCCATTTTTAAATAACACAATCCGATCTTAAGCTGCGCATCATCCGCTTTGGCTGATTTCTGATAGGAAAGCACTGTCTTAAAAGAAGAGATGGCCTGGGCAAACTCCCCTTTTGCATAGTAGCATTCCCCTATCCAGTAATGGCTGTTATCCTGATATTTTCCTGATGGATACTGCTGAAGCAGATCGCTGAAAATCTCTATGGCATCATCATACCGTCTTGTATTGTAAACCTGGAGTCCTCTCTGATAAAGATCATATTCA
>Ga0123335_1000304_pt1 | contig 82482 bp, 85 predicted proteins | sample BiotimSIPDNA_2_FD_89707 | JGI IMG/M metagenome (GOLD analysis project Ga0123335, IMG submission 89707) | Anaerobic biogas reactor microbial communites from Washington, USA - Biogas_R2 time_0 SIP DNA | ecosystem: Engineered > Bioreactor > Anaerobic > Unclassified | place: Washington, USA... | reverse complement strand
TCTTTGGGTTGCATAATTTTGCCGGGTTTTAGCTCCTTTTCCTGAATTTTCGGCAATCATAACACACAAAAATAGGTTAATCAAGCAATAATATCAATATGTTAAAAGTTTTTCAGGGAGGACGAATTATCGTAGTCAATGAACATTCAAAATTGATCAACCGGTCATATACTCATTACAAAAAAGCGGCGGAAGGAAATCTTCAGCCGCTTTTGTTTTGGAAATAAGGCATATCGATTGCTCACACCTCATCTCTGCGCATGGCCGCTTAATCTGGTCCGTATGGACGGCACCGCCTCTTTCATGATATCTTTTAAAAAATCATCATACATGAAATCTGGTTTCAGCGCATAGATAATGGATGTCTTATTGTCTTCCTTTTTATAAGACTGTTCCCACAAGACTTCTTGTGTTTTTAAATCCACCAGTTGAAGTTGAAGGGAAAGATCGTTGCTCACATATGATGTGGGCAAACAAAAAATCCAAAGCAGCGGTCCGTAAACGGATAAGCCGTAAGTAAACATATACCCCTCATACTTCGTGGACAGAATTTTCCCCCTCAGTGCTATTTCACCTTCACTTTCTCGATGCGTAAAAAAAGCTTCTTTAAAAATACTTGAATTCTGCAACTCTTCCGCAATTGCTTTTGCGAAATCCTCTGACGGTTTAAATATCCACAAGCCGCTTTGTATGTGCATAGAAACCGTTTCCGGTGTATTCAAATTTTGCCATCCAAACGGCATCAGGGGAATCATATACATCATCGCTGCATTCGTATTTGAATTTTCCCTGTGGTCGGTCAGAGGTGCAATGGAAACAGATTTATTTATAACAGGTACGGCGGAGACAAGCGGTTCAGCCTTATAAACCCAGGCTCTCTGGTGTGAACAACCGGTGAGCAGAACCAAAAACGCCAAAAATAAAAACGTACTTCGGACGACGATTCTTTCCATAGCTCTTTCCTCCTTGAATGAACTCTGTTTTGTTTTTGATACTTGGTTTTACGGTGGCGAAGATTAAGTTGGAAGGATCATCATGTCAAGTTTTTTGTGCACCGGTTAGAAACAAGTTTAAGGCCACCGGTAAAATGATAAAATTCTCGATTGAGAAGAGGAAGGGCGCCGGATGCCCTATTCTGCAATTGACAGTTTCCCCGTAAATCTGCTATCGATTCCCATCTATCGCATCACAGCGTCGCGTCTGTTTAAAAACGAGGAAGGATTTTGGGAATTTTATGCAGGGCGTCCGGCATCCTTCTGCGCCACCGGCCTGAAGGACGTTCTTTGATGCTTTTTCGGCAATTCATGCAACCAAAGGTAGGACCGAATGAAAAAAATTTTTTCCTGGAAACCGGCGATTGTTTTGTTGGGAATCATAGTCCTGTCAGGCCTATCGGCTGCCCGGGCAGAAGCCGCGTGGCCGGAACGGCCGATCACGATTCTGGTCGGTTTTGCGCCGGGCGGCCATATGAGCATCAGCGCCCGTGCGCTGGCGCAGCCGCTCGGCGCCCTTCTGGGGCAGCCGGTGGTCATTGAGAACAAGGCGGGCGGGACGGGAACGGTGGCCATCGCCTCCATGCTGGCGGCCAAACCGGACGGTTATACGCTTTGCGCCACGCCTACGTCGGTTCTCATCCGCGTCTCCCAGATGCAGAAAGTTCCCTTCAAACCTTTTTCCAGCTGCCGCCTGGTTCTGGGCTATGCCGCGCCGCAGCTGGGCGTCATCGTGAAAAGCACCGCCCCCTGGAAGACGCTTGCCGACCTCGTCAAAGACGCCAAAGCCCGCCCCGGCGGTCTGAAATTCGCCACGATCGGCGTCGGCAGCACGCCACAGGCCGCGGTCGACGAAATCGCCTCCGCGGAAAATCTGAAACTCATTCATGTGCCGTTCAAGGGCAGCGCCGAAGTCATTGCGGCCGTTCTGGGCGGTCATGTCGATTTTGCCTCCATGACGTCGGAATTTGTGCCCGCCGTCCGGTCGGGGCAAATCCGGCTTCTGGCGACCATGACAGAAAAAAGAGTGGCCGCGTTTCCCGATGTGCCGACATTGCGCGAGCAGGGCTACGATTTTGTCAACGATACGGTTTTTGCGATTGCAGCGCCGGCCGGCACGCCGCCCGAGGTCTTATCCCGGCTGGAAGGCGCGCTGGCCCGGGCGGTGAAGAGCAGGGAATATCTGGAAGCGATCGACAAGCTGGATATGATTCCCATACAATACGGCTCCGGAGAAATGGACGCTTTTCAAAAAAAGCAGTGGAAAATCATCAACAGGCATCTGGTCGGCTCCGGCGTGATCAAAGAAGCGGCCACGCCGCCGGAATAACGATTCCGGAAAAGGAACGAATGCAGGCCGCCGTCCGGCGTTCGGGACAGGGCGGCCGATAGACTAAAAAAAGCATCCGGAGAGGAATCCTTATGAATCTTGTCAGACTGGCGGACGAAACCATCACGACATTCGGCGAATATCCTTTTCTGGTCTTCGATGACCGCGTTTACACCAACCGGGAAATTCTCCGGAAAGCCAACGGCCTGGCCGCTTCCCTGCAGGGCCTCGGTTTGCAAAAAGAAGAGAAAGTCGTGGTGATGCTGCCCAATTGCCCGGAGGTCATCATCAGCTATCAGGGCATTCTGCGCGCGGGAGGCGTCATTGTGCCGCTCATTCCCCTTCTGAACGGAAAAGAGCTCGCGCACATTCTGGCCAACTGTGAAGCCGCCGCCATGATCACCAACGGCGATATTTTTCTGAAAAACGAAGCGCTCCTCCGGGGGCATGCCACCGTAAAAAATGTCATTGTCACCGACGAGAAAACTCTCCCCGGAACGCACTCCCTGCCGGCCATGATTGAAAAGCCGCCGGGCGCCTTTTCGCCTCCGGTCATCGATGAGCTCGACCTGGCGGTCATCCTCTACACGGCGGGAACCACGTCATCCCCCAAAGGCGTGATGCTGACGCACAGGAACCTGTATTCCAACGCCGTCAACGCCGCGCGCGCCCACGATACCCGGCCCTCGGACATCACACTTGTCGCGCTGCCGCTTTCGCACTCTTTCGGGCTCACGTCCATGAACAAGGCCTACCAGTACGGCAATCTGCACGTCCTGATGCGCAAGTTCCAGCCGGACGAGGCTTTCCGGCTGATTGAAAAATACCGGGTCACCGATTTCCCCGGCGCGCCGGCCATGTTTATCGCGCTGCTCGCCAGCCCCCTGGCCAACCGGTACGACCTTTCCTCCCTGAAAAGCTGCCTGTCCGGGGCGGCGCCTTTTCCGGTGGCAAGCCTGCTTGCGTTTCAAAAGAAATTCAACTGCACGGTTTACGAGGCCTACGGCCTGTCGGAGGCCTCTCCGGCCGTGAGCACCAATTACCATCACCGGCCGACCAAGCCCGGCTCCATCGGCCAGCCCCTTCCCGAAGTGGAGGTGCGGATTGTCGATGATGACGAAAGAGACGTCCCCCGCGGAAACGTGGGCGAGTTGCTCGTCAGAGGGCCGAATGTTTCCTCCGGATATTACCGGCAGCCCGAAGAAACGGCGCGCACGTTTCGAAACGGATGGCTGCACACCGGCGACATGGCAAGGATGGACGAAGACGGATATCTGTATATCGTGGAGAGAAAAAAGGATCTGATCATCCGCGGCGGATTCAACATTTACCCGCGCGACCTCGAAGAGATCCTCTACACGCACCCGGCCGTTGGGGACGCCGTCGCCATCGGCATTCCCGATCCGGTCATGGGAGAAGAAATCAAAGTCTACGTTGTCTTAAAGGAAGGCGCAACGGCTTCGGCGGAAGACCTGCATCAATACTGCCGCGAACATCTTGCAAAAAACAAGTGGCCCAGGCAGATTGAACTCGCAACGTCCCTGCCCCGCAATCCCATGGGCAAGATTCTGCGCCGGGAACTGCGCCGGTTAAACGCGGGGGCCTGAACGGTCCTGCGGCCGCTCATGACCGCATTCGGGAAGGAGACGATTTACCCCGGCGCGGGAATTTGTCTTGCTGCTTCTTTTCGCGGCTGCGCTCCATGCCGCCTGGAATGTTCTGATAAAATCAGAGATTCCGGATCGCGTCCGGAATGAATCGCGTACAATAAAATACAGCGCTTAATTTTTTTCGGACTTTTCGCCGATCATCAAAAAGATGCTGAATTTTCTTAGCTTCCCCGTGCGGTCCGGTTTATCGACTTTTGCCGCGGGAACTTTGCGGACTTTAGCAAAGCCGGCCTGCCGGAACATTTCGCCTAAAGCGCTTTTTCCGAATCCAAAATGAAACACACCGCCGTTGTCTTCGTGGAATCGTCCCCCATCCGAGTCCAGATCGGCGACGCAAAGACACCCCGGGACTTTCAGCGCCTGAAACAATTCCCCAAGCAGAACCCCGACATGCTCGACATGATGAAAGGTCATGCTGCTGACGATCAGATCGTAGGCGCCGGAGATGCGGCTGCCGGCATCCAGATGTCTTGTGGAAATATTTGAAAGGCCTTGTTTTGCCGCCTTGGCTTCCAGCACTTTGAGCATGCCGCGCGAGCTGTCCGCCCCCGTGACGGACTTGACCAGAGGAGCGATTCTCAAAGCCAGAAGGCCCGTGCCGCATCCGAAGTCAAGAACTTCCATGTCGGGCGTGAGCGCGACCTGCCGGATGATTGCGCCTGCCACGTCCTCCGCCAGTTTCACGCGCGCCGGATGATCGTCCCAGGTTGCCGCTTCCTTGTCGAAATCTCTCTCCTGCTTTTTCATTTATGGATGTCCTTTTTGAAAACGACGGTTAATGTTCAAAATGCAGGATGATCCGGGAGCGGCCGTCTTTTTCCGCAACGGAAAGCACGTCGGCGTCCTTCCGGATCAGGCGCAGCGCCAGCTGCTCCATCGAAACGTCCGCGTCCACCGAGAGGGGGGCCGCGTAATCCCCGGCAAGCGCAAGCGGCTTTCCGTCGTACTCCAGCGTCAGGTCCAGGTTGAATTCATCAAACATCAATTCCAAGCGGACGGTTTTTTCCGTAAGGTTGAGGGCGGCCAAAAGCTCCAGAAGTTCGTTTAGCGCGCGCGTGGCCTGGGCAATGACGGCGGGCCTGGCTCCCCAGAGGGCGCCCTGCTTCTCCAGCAGATCCGCGATATCGTCGTAGGTGGTTTTTCCCGGCTCCACATCGCGGCTGGTCTTTCGCTTCAGTCCGATTTGAAAAAGGATCGTAAGCCCGACGGCCAGCAGCGTGGAAAGGTAAAGCGACGAGCCGAAGATCGGCCGCAGCCAGACAATGCCGATCTGACTGTAGGCGTCCAGCAGCGCCGTGACGCTCAGGCCGAAGATCATCGCAATGCCCAAAATAAAGATCTTCCGGGGGTCCATCATCCGCGACATCATGATCTGGAGACCGGTGAAAATAATAAAGCAGACGGCGAAAAGCGGCGTCGCTCCCATGACGGGCTGCGGCATCACGACAAAGATTTCGGCGAAGCGCGGCAGAAAGGCCAGAAGAATGAGGATGCCGCCCGTCGTGAAAGCAATCGACCGGCTGGTGGCGCCCGTTCCCAGCGACAAGCCGATGTTGCTGGAGGCCGTGGACTGTCCCATGCCCCCCAGAAGGCCGCTGAGGCTGACGCTGAGGCCGTCCGCCAGGAGGCCTTTTTTGATGTTGGACATGTCGGGCCGCTTCCATTCCGCGTCGTTGATTTTCTGGCAGGTCGTCAGGTTCCCGATCGTCTTCACCGACGTGCAGAGGCTCGCGATCAGAAAGGGCAGGATCAGCGAAGCGTCGAAAGACCAGCTGAGCTGCGAAAAATCGGGCGCGGCCAGGAGAGGCTTGTCCAGAATCTGCCCCAGGTGCGCGGCGGGCAAGAGGCCCGTCGCGAAGGAGACGATATACCCCGTCGCCATGCCGATGATGACGGAAAACAGGCGGAGCTTGCCCCGGCTCCACACCGTGATCGCCACCATGGTTCCCAGGGTGACGAGGGAAACGGCCAGGACCTCCGGATTGATCCGGCCGCCTTCACCGGCAATGCCCAGAAAATTCCGCGTCGCCACCGGGATCACCGATATTCCGACCATCGTCACCACCAGCCCCATGACTTCAGGCGTAAAGATCCGGCGCAGACGGTGGACGACGCGCGACAGGAGCATTTCGAAGACGCCGCCAAGCGCGGTCATGCCCAGCACCAGCGGCAGACCGCCGATTTTCGCCGCCATCACGGACGCGGAGATATACGCGGGTTCGCAGACGGAAGGCGCGAAATATCCCGACCCCACGCCTTTTCGATTGAGGGCCTGAAGGATGACGGCAATGCCGCCGGCCAGAAGCGACATGCTGATAAAGAAGCCCGCCTGGGCGGCCGACGCGCCCATGCCCTGGAGGACGATGATGGCGAAGATCAGGGCCGTCGTGACATGAAAACTGTGCTGCAGACCGAGGAGCAGACGAATGGGGAGCGGCACGGCATCGTCCAGGCCATAAATCAGGTCGGCAGGTTTGCGTTTCTCGGCCATCGGTTCTCCGGGTCAGGCGTTTCTTTCTCCAGAATGTTTATCCCTCTTAACAGGTTGAGTAGGCGCTGTAAAACGTTTTCGCGGCGCGGCGGCGATGCGGCTCTGCTCCCGGCCAATGCGGTCTTGCTCTCCCGGCGGCGATTATTTTCACGATTCTTCTTTGCCGTGGCGCCGGATCGCATCCAGGAAGGCTTTGCCGTAGCGCGCAAGCTTGTGTTCGCCGACGCCGCTGACGCCAAGCAAATCGGCTTCGTCCCGCGGGCGGGCTTCGGCCATTTCCAGGAGCGTCCGGTCGGAAAAGACCACATACGCCGGAACATTGAGCTTGTCGGCCAGTTCCCGGCGCAAAGCGCGCAGGCGCTCGAACAGGCCGTCGGCGCCGGGCGTCTTTGCCCTGGCGGGCGCAGCAATCGTGTCCAGCTTCTTTTCCATTTCGGCGGGCCGGGTCAGCATGACGGTCGTTTCCGCCTTCAGGATCTTCCGGCTGAGGTCGTTGAGTTTCAGGGCCGAACCCTCGTCGTAGGCGATATCCACGCATCCCATGTTCAGGAGCTGAAAAATGTACTCCGCCCATTCGCCGTAGGGAATATCGCGCCCCGCGCCGAAGGTCCTGATCCGGTCGTATCCGCTTTCCCGCAGCGAGGCGCTGTGCGAACCGCGCAATATTTGAATCAGCGTGCTCATGGTGATGTTTTCTCCGGTGCGGTACACGGCCGAGAGCGCCTTCTGGGCGATGACCGTTCCGTCGAATTTCTGCGGCGGATTTTTGCAGACGTCGCAGTTGCCGCAATCGCCCCGCGGCTCTTCGTTGAAGTAGCTGAGCAGCATGCGGCGCCGGCAGATGTCCGCTTCGGCGTAGCGCTTCATGCGGTCGAGCTTCGCCAAAAGCAGATCCTGTCTTTCGGGCGCCGCGTCCCGGATCATGTCGTGGTGGGTCTTCACGTCGGCATAACTGTAAAAAAGCACCGTATCGGCGGGGGCGCCGTCGCGGCCGGCCCGGCCGATTTCCTGGTAGTAGCTTTCGATGTTCTTGGGCAGGCTGTAATGAACGATCCAGCGGATGTTGGATTTGTCGATGCCCAGCCCGAACGCGATAGTGGCGCAGATGATCTGAAGCTTGTCGCGGATGAACGCTTCCTGAACCTTGCTGCGCTCGTCATTTTCCATGCCGGCGTGATAATGCGCCGCGCGGAAACCGCGGGCCGTAAGCCGCGACGCGACGTTTTCCGTGGTCTTGCGGCTCAGGCAGTAGATGATGCCCGGCTGCTGCTTTCTTTTGGCCAGGAAGCGCAGAATCTGCTCCAGGCGTTTTTGTCCCGAATAGACCGCAAGGCTTAAGTTCGGCCGGTCGAACGACGCGATGAACGCGTGCGGCTCGGGAATCGCCAGCTGCCGCAGGATATCCCGGCGGATCACGCGGTCGGCCGTGGCGGTCAGCGCCAGCAGGGGCACGGAGGGAAACTGTTCCCGCAGAAGACTGAGCTTGAGGTAATCCGGGCGGAAATCATGCCCCCAGGATGAAATGCAGTGCGCCTCGTCCACGGCAAAAAGCGTAAGGTCAAGCTTGCGCAGAAAACCGGCTGTGCCGGGAGCGGAGAGGCGTTCCGGCGAAAGATACAGCAATTTTACGTCGCCCGCGAGGCACCGGCGATAGACGTCCCTGCTTTCCTCTTCCGTCTGCGTGCTGTTGAGAAACGCCGCGGAAATGCCGTTGGCCTGCAGGCCGTCCACCTGGTCTTTCATGAGCGCGATGAGCGGCGATATCACCACCGTGACGCCGCGGGCCATCACGGCGGGAATCTGAAAGCAGACGGATTTTCCCCCGCCGGTGGGCATCAGCACCAGCGCCGACTTTCCCGCCCGCACGTGATCGATGATTTCGGCCTGCAGCGGATAAAAACGGTCGTAGCCGAAATATTTTTTCAACGCTTCTTCTTTGGTCATCGCCTTTTTCCGTTCAAGGACGCGCTTCTTAAAACCGCTGGCCCAGGTAGAGATAGATGGAAGAATGGCCGCGCTGGGCCTGGCCGTAAGCCAGATAGATCGGTCCCAGGTAGGATTTGGTGCCGATGAAGACGCTGCCGGCCAGAATGAGCGATTCCATGTTGATGTCCGCCCGCTTGTTCCAGACATTTCCCGTTTCCGCGGACAGGCCGATGTACAGCGGCATCGTGAGCGCGCCCATGCCGGCCGAACCGATCTCCCGGTAGACGAGCAGGCGTGCGAGCCCCGTGTGGCGGCCGTAGATTTCGTCCACCGAGTATCCCGACAGGTTCAGGAATCCGCCCAGCGGAAACGTGTCCTGCACCGCCATGTCGTCGTTGTCGAGCGTGGTGTGGATGTCGATGGACGGCATGAAGGTGAATTTGTGCCAGGTAAACGCCTTCATCCATTTGAGGCCCAGGGCCTGCACCTCGATGTCCGATCCCAGCGCCTTGAGGTTGTAATTCCAGGTGATGTACGCATCGGTCCCGGAGAGGGGAAAAACGTAGTTGTCCAGCGTGCTGTAAGCCGCGGAAAGAAAAACGCTTCCCCGGTTGTAGGGATCGTCGTCGCCGGTGTGGTTGCCGACCAGCACCTTGACGACGCCGTACTCGCGGCGCAGCCCAGCGCGGATCTCGCCCCAGTTGCCGAACTGCTTGCCGATCTCGAGTCCGATGAAACCGGACTGGGCGCGGTACTGGGTGGTGATGTCGCCGTCTTCGTTAAACGCGTTGATGTTCCTGAGCCGGTAGCCCGCGTTGGCTGAAACAAAATAACTGAGCGCGTAATCGATGGGCTGGTAGAATTCCGTATAGATGTGCGGGTTTTCGCCGATCCGCACTTCCGTGCGCCATTCGCCCGCCCGGCTGTTGATGGCCGTTTTGGTGAACTGCGCGGTGAGCGCGTAGCTGCTCGTCCCCTTGAAGTTGTCTTCGAGCCCCAGGCCGAAGCGGAAATAATTCGGCCCCCACGATTTTTCCAGCGGCTCGATGACGATGGCCGATCCCTTGTCTTTTCTCTTGAGGTAGAAGTCCACGCTTTCAAACGTGTCGATGCCGTAAATCCGGTCGATGTTTTTTTTGAGTTCGGCAAGATTGAGCTTTCCGCCCGGCTTTATGTCCAGTTGCGCCTCAATCAGGCCGGTGGGCAGGGACGTTTTGTTGGCGACTTCCACGGCTTCGATGATCGGCGGCTCCTGCTCCTTACGCCTCTGTTTCTTCAAATACGCCAGAAATACGTTTTGGTCAGCGGACAGCCGGACAAGGTCCGGTTTCATCGCCTCCGCTTTTTTCCGTCCGGCGGCAACCGCTTCCGCGGCCTTGAAAAAATCGCCGCTGGCGATGCCGTCCAGATTCGGACGAAGCAGAATATCCCGGGCGTGCATCGAGCGAATCTGCTCGGCGGTGTTGCGCTGAACCATGATGGTGGTCAACTGGGCGGTGATTTCCACCGAGGTGGTCAGTTGAGCGCGATTGCTCAGCCCCGTGCTGATATCGACAACGATGACGACATCCGCGCCCATCTGCCGCGCGATATCAATGGGCAGGTTGTTGGCGACGCCGCCGTCTACGAGCAGGCGGCCGTCGATTTCGACCGGGGCGAAAAGGGCGGGAATCGACATGCTGGCGCGGAGCGCCCGGACCAGCTCTCCTTTTTCCAGAATGACGGCCTCGCCGGTTTCAATGTCCGTGGCGACGGCCCGGAAGGGAATGTTGAGCTTGTCGAAATCGGTGGTGTCTTCCGTGTGCAGCAAAAGCGATTTCAGGATCAGATTCAGATTCTGCCCCTGCAGCAGGCCTTTGGGAATGGTGAATCCGCCGTCCTTGTAACCCAGGTCGAAGTTGATCAGATAGTCGGCTGCGTCCCGCTTGCGTCGGAAGGCCAGCTCGCTGGGCGGCGGCCGGTCGCGGAACGCCTGGTTCCATTCCATGCTGGTGACGAGCTTTTCCATTTCCGCAGGCGACATTCCCGCCGCGTAAAGTCCGCCCACGATCGCGCCCATGCTGGTGCCGGCAATGCAGTCAATCGGGATTTTCAGCTCTTCGAGAATCTGGAGGACGCCCACGTGCGCCATGCCCCGCGCGCCGCCGCCGCTCAGCACGAGACCGATGCGCGGGCGGGCCAGAGGAGCGGAAACGTCGGCCCACGCGACGGACGGAACCGTCCCGGCCAGTAAAATGAAGGCCAGGAGCAGCAGGAATCCTTTTGTTTTCACTTCAGCAGCAGTCAGGCAATTTCCCGAAGTCATCGAAGCGCAGCATCCTTGCAGTTATTTTTTTTTCAGGGCCTCCGGCCTTCGCCGGGACCGGAGCCAGGGCCGGGGCCGCGGCCGGGCGCGGCGCCCCGATCCATCATGCGCGGCGGAGCGCCATTTCCTGCTTCCCTCGGCATCACCCGCGGAGGCGCCTGCACATCACGGCTGCGGATCGTTCCGGGAGTCTGCTGCGGAATGACGGGTCCGCGATATTGCGGATTGCCGCCCTCGATCCGGCCGCGGTCGCGGATTCCCGGCTGGCTGCGCGGACCGATTCCCGGCTGCGGCGGCCGTTCAATATCCCGATTGTAACCCGGGGGCGTTTTCGCCTCGGGCTTGCGGCCGATATCGCGGGGCCGCGGCCCGATGGGCGTCTGATCCTGACCGGGAACGGGCGGCGTCTTCACGACCGGCTTGCGGCCAATGTCGCCCGGACGCGGGCCCGGATCGCGTTTATCCCGGTCGATGACGCCGGGTTTGCGCGGATCGGGCTTTCTGTCCCGGTCGCCGGGACGGGGTTGTCTGTCCCCGGGATCGTAAGGACGCCGATCGCCGGGCGGGCGGCCCCAACGCTGGCCGGGCGCCACGGGTTTGGCCGGCGGCCGGAAACGGGGAATCTCATCGCCGCGTTTCTTGCGGATATCCCGCCGGTCGCGGTCCGGCCGCCAGGGGCGGCGGTCCCAGTCGCGGTGGCGGTGATGCCAGCGGTAATAGCGCCGAGTCCTGTCAATATCCACGATGATCACCTGGCGGTCGATCCAGTTGAAACTCGACCAGCCGAAAACGCCGAATCCCACGTAAAATCGGGGCGAGAAAAAGAGGCCCGGTCCCGACACCACCAGACCCGGCAGAATGATCGACACGGGCGGAAACAGGGGGAGCCACCAGGTTCCGTAAACGTAATAGGGATCATACGCCGGAATGTAGATATACTCGGGCGCCGCCGGCTCGATCCGGATGTACCGGTCCTCGACAATCACTTGCTGTTCGGGAGATGACGCCAGATTGCCGGCGGCGCGCGCCCGGGCGCGCAGCTCCTGAATCGTGTCCATGACGTCCTCTTCCTGGTTGGCAAACGCATCGCCCACGCTTGCCGTCCAGCTCAGGTTTTCGCTCAGCATGGTCAGCACTTTCGGATAGTGGCACAACGCCAGCACGCTCACGTCCCAGTCCTTCGCCGAAAGCGCCTCGTCGAGGGCATCGCCTTTCAGATAGGGATTGCGCGTTATCCACCGTTCGGCTTCGGCAATCTCAAACGGATAGGTGGCGGCCATCAGAATCTGGGTAAGCAGCGCGTCGGGATAAAGCGCGATCGGCGCAAGCATCTGCGCCAGCTCTTCCTGGCTGAAGGTTTGTTGAGAATAGGAGTCCTTGTAATCCTGGGCCCGGACGCCCACGGGAAACAGCGCGGCTATCAGCATGATCATAACGATCATCTTTTTGATGGTTTTCATCGGCACGGTTAAACCTCCTTACAGGTTGGCGGGGAAAGACATTTTCTCCCGCTCAGTCGGTTCACGCTTTTTCTTGGCAATCAGTATAGTGATTGAAAACCATAAAATCAATGGCTATGATGCACACCAAAAACGCGTCCGGCGCTCGTTTCGCTTTGAAAAATACGCTGCCGGTCAACAAATGATGCAGTCGCGCCGCACGCGGCCGCGGGCGTCGAATAAGACCCCCTCTTTTTCGAGGAGTTCTTTTTTCATGGCGCTGCCGCCGCCGAACCGGCCGATGGATCCGTCGGCGCGGACGACGCGGTGGCAGGGAACGATAATCGGAAACGGGTTGTTCGCCATCACCGTTCCCACCGCCCGGGCCGCCCCCGGATGGCCGGCACGTTTCGCCAAGCCCGAATACGTGGCGGCCTTCCCCCGCGGAATCCGGCAGGTCTGCCACAGCACTTCGGCCGAAAATCCCGCAAGCCTTGCGCGATTGAGCGCAGAAAACGCGGTGGGCGCTTTCTTGCCCTCATACAGATCGGCGATCAGACGGTCCAAACCGGCAGCGCGGCGCGGCGTTTTCCCGACGAACGGAAAGTCCCGGACAATCCGGTCGATCATTTTCTCCCGGCCGGGCAGGTAGATGAATTCCACCTGCGGCTTGCCGCTTTGATCGCTCCAGACCAGACCGATTTCCTCTTTTCCGACTTTAATGATTTGGTAAAACATAAAACCTCGCTTTCCGTTTGTCCCCCGCAGCAGGCGAACCTGAAGGTCCGCCCTACACAACCAGCACTTTTGTTTTATCGCCCCGCTTCTCGTAGGGCGGGTCTTTAGACCCGCCAATGGCGAACCTGAAGGTTCGCCCTACACAACCAACACTTTTATTTTATCGCCCCGTTTCTCGTACGGCGGGTCTTTAGACCCGCCAATGGCGAACCTGAAGGTTCGCCCTACACAACCAACACTTTTGTTTTATCGCCCCGCTTTTCGTACGGCGGGTCTTTAGACCCGCCAATGGCGAACCTGAAGGTTCGCCCTACACAACCAGCACTTTTATTTTATCGCCCCGCTTCTCGTACGGCGGGTCTTTAGACCCGCCAATGGCGGACCTCACGGTCCGCCCTACATTTGGGGGTACACAACCGGGGGTGGTCCTCTTTTACAGATGCTCGACGAGGATCCTCACGCCGATGGCAATCAGCACCAGGCCGCCCAGAATCTCCACCTTTCTGCCGAAGATCCGCGCCAGCGCCTTGCCGAATATCATGCCGACCGCCGTCATTACAAAACAGACCAATCCGATGATGAGCGCCGGAAAAAGAATCGGCTCTTTCAGCAGCGAAAAGCTGAAGCCCACGGCCAGCGCGTCGATGCTCGTGGCAATGGACAGCAAGAGCAGCGGCCAGCCCCGGGTTTTATCCGTCTTTTCTCCATCGCTTTCTTTTTCAAAACCCTCCCGGATCATTTTCAGGCCGATAATCACAAGCAGGCCGAAAGCGATCCAGTGGTCGAACCGCTCGATCAAATCCACGACGGTCGAACCGGCCAGCCAGCCTGCGAGCGGCATGAAAAACTGAAAGAGACCGAAAGCCAGAGACAGACGCAAAACCGGCGCCCAGGATTTTTTGCTGTTGGCCGCGCCGATCCCGATCGCCACGGAAAACGCGTCGATGCCCAGGCCGACCGCCAGAAGAATAACGGTAATCAAGTCCATCTGCAATACACCCGTCGTTGCAGGGCATGGTCGCGCCACTTCGCGGTCGTACCGACGCTTTACTGCTTCACTCGCAACGCCTGATAAATTTTTTCGGCCAGTTCCTTACCAATTCCCGGCGCCTTTTGCAAATCGTCCGCGGACGCTTCCTGCACCCGGCGCAGAGAACCGAAATGACGAAGCAGCGCCTTTCTGCGCGCGGGGCCGATATCGGAAATGTCGTCGAGCCGCGATGTGAAATCCGCCTTCTGCCGCAGCTTGCGATGGTACGTCACGGCAAAGCGATGCGCCTCGTCGCGCACCCGCTGCAGAATCGACAGAGCGGCCGGCGCCGACGAAAGATACACAGCGTCCTTGCGCTGCGGCAGATAGACGCGGTCCTCGCTGCGGTCCGGTTTCCCCTGCAACTTTCTTTTCAGCGCCATAAATGACCTCTCTTCCTTGGCCAGTCCGACGACATCCAGCTTTATTCCCAGTTCCTTCAAAACGGAAAGCGCCACGCTGAGCTGCCCTTTGCCGCCGTCCACTACGATCAGATCGGGAGGCGGATCGGAACCGGTCAGGCGGCGGGTCAACACTTCGCGCATCATGCCGTAGTCGTCCGGCTCGTCGGCCGTACGGATCCGGTAGCGGCGGTAACGCGACTTGTCCGGTTCGCCGTCCTGCGCGGCCGCGAGCGACCCGACGGCGTTCTTGCCTCCCAGATTGGAAATATCGAAGCATTCGATCCGCCGCGGCAGGCGCGAAAGCGCCAGCTTCTCCTGGAGGACCGCAAGCGCCGCTTCTTTTTCATCCTCCTTTTTCCGGGACGCGGCCAAGAGCTCGCGGGCATTGGCGGCGGCCATGTCCAGCAGGGCTTTTTTCGGTCCGCGCTGCGGAACCGTGAGCTGCGTCTTCCTGCCGCACAGATCGGCCAGCCATTCGGCGATCACCGCTTCATCCGGCAGACGGCAGGGCAGAAGAATCTCGCCTATCGCGTTGGAAGCGTCGTAATACTGCCGGATCGCGGAGGAAACCGTTTCGCCCTCGTCCTCTCTGGTTTTGAGCGGCGTGAAAGACTTGCTGCCGATGAGCTTTCCGCCGCGCACGAACAGCAGGCAGAGCTGATAGACGTCATGCTCCCGGTAAACGCCCAGAACATCGATATCCTCCGTGCCGCCCCAGTCCACGTTTTGCTTTTCCAGCGCGTGCGTCAGCGCCCCGATGCGGTCGCGCAGGCGCGCCGCTTCTTCGAAATTCAAATTCTCGGCCGCCTGCTCCATCTGTTTTTTCAGATCGGCGACCAATTCGCGGCGGCGGCCCTGCAGAAAGGAGACGACGTTTTCCACCAGCTTGCGGTAGGCGGCCTCGTCGATCAGTCCCGTGCAGGGCGCAAAACACCGTCCGATCTGATATTCCAGACAGGGCCGCGCGCGCAGGCGGAAATCCCGGTCGCGGCACGTGCGCAGCGGAAAGATCTGCTGCGCGAACCGCAGCGTCTCCCTGGCCGCGAGCCCCGACGGATAAGGCCCGAAATACAAAGCGGCGTTGTTCGTTCTGCGGCGCACAAGCTGGAGGCGCGGATAAGGATCCGCCGGATTGAGCGACAGATGGTAATAGGTCTTGTCGTCGCGCAGGATGACGTTGTAGCGCGGCCGGTGCTGCTTGATGAGATTGTTTTCCAGAATCAGCGCTTCTTTTTCCGTGGCGGTGGTGATGAACGCAATATCGTTCACCCGCGCCATCAGAAACGGCGCCATCGGCCGCGTGTCGCGGCCGGTAAAGTAGGAGGCGATCCGGCTTTTGAGGTCGTTGGCCTTGCCGACGTAAATGACCTTGCCCTGCGCGTCGGACATCAGGTAAACGCCGGGGCTCCGGGGGGCGCCCGCCATCTTTTCCTTTAAGGCTTCATTTTGCTCCATGAATCTTCCAGCACTTTCTTCAGCACGGCGGGGCGATTGGTGAATATCCCGTCAACGCCCATCCCGACGAGACGCTTCATCCGGCCGGGAGTGTTGACCGTATAAACGTGGACCGGAATGCCGCCCTGCTTCAAATCGAGAAGCCATCCGGCGTCAAGCTCCCGCCAGGAGCAGTTGAAGGCGTCCGCGCCGAGCTGTTCCACCACCCGCGAGGGCGCAGCGTTTCCGTAATATTTCTTCTCGAACAGCACCGCGACGGACCGTGCGGCGTCGATTTTCTTGACGTGCAAAACGGCGCGCGGGTCGAAGCTGGAAAAAACGACATGCTCCCGCATGCCGGCCCGATCGACGATCGTAAGCGTCTTTTCCTCGATCCCGCCGCTTGCGGCATCCGTCACCGCCTCCGTTTTGATTTCGACATTGACGGCAATCCGGTTTTTGCACAAGTCGAGCACCTCCGCCAGCAGGGGAATCTTTTCGCCCCGGAATTTCTTATTGAACCAGCTCCCCGCGTCAAGCTTCCTGAGCTGTAAAAACGCGTAGTCGCCGATGCGCCCCCGGCCGTTGGTGGTGCGGGAAATTTTTTCGTCGTGAAAAACAACCACCTCGCCGTCCGATGTGAGCTGCACGTCGAGCTCCACCATGTCCGCGCCCTCGGCAATTGCCGCTTCGAAAGAGATGAGCGTGTTTTCGGGACAGTCCGCCGACGCGCCGCGGTGCGCAATGACGGCAAAGGGCGCTCCGTCCGGCTTTTTGGCAAGCGCGCCTGAGGCGGCTCTGTACGTATAGAGAAAATAAGGTTTCGGCATTTTGCACAGTCCTTGTTGTCGTGGGTCGCACGCGGTTCGCGCCTTTCCGGCGCTTCTATACGAAATTCTTTTTGCCGTTTATTTTTAACACATTTGTCCGTTTCCTTCTTTATTTTTTTATCCGGGCCGACGGCGCTTTGTCTGCCATTTACAAAAAGGCGCAAAAGAGATATTCTCGAGCGCGGATCAACTGAAAAAAAAGAAAATATCAAGGAGGCTTTTATGAAGGTGCTGGGCATACTGGGAAGTCCGCGAATCGGCGGCAACAGCGATCTCCTGCTCGATCGGGCGCTGGCGGGCGCGAAGGAAGCGGGAGCGAACGTCGAAAAATTCGTCCTTGACCGCATGCGCATCGCCGGCTGCAAGGACTGTCAGAAATGCAACGAGACGGGTGTTTGCGCCATCAAGGACGACATGGCGGACATCGCCGGCCGGATTCTGGAGGCGCAGGCCGTGATCCACGCCTGCCCCGTTTACTTCTGGACGATGACGGCGCAGATGAAGGCGTACCTGGACCGCTGGTGCGTATTCTTTGACGCGGACTGGCGCTGGCACAAAAGCGTGTATCCCAAAATGCGCGGCAAGCGCATCGGCCTTCTGACCGTCTGCGGCGATCCGAATCCGCATACCGGCGATCCCATCGTTTCCGTCTTCAAAAATACCGCGGAAATGACGAAACTGACCTGGCTGGGAGCGGTGCAGGCGGCGGCCGCCGCCAAAGGCGACATCGCCGGCAACAAAAAAGCCCTGCAAGAAGCGTTTGACCTGGGAAAGAAAGCGGCCACCCCGTAATGGCGGCCGGCACGCCGCATCGCGATTACTTTCCGACCAGCGCGATAAAATCCGGACGATGCCGCAGAGAGGCGAAGGCCGCGTCTTTGCGGGCATCGTTCCGATAACCGGCATCCAATTGAATGGCCTTCTTTAAATCCTGCATGGCGTTTTCGGCTTCTCCCCGAAGCGCATAGGCCCGGGCGCGGTTGTAATGCGCTCCGCGAACCAGGTACGACTCGGGCTTGAGCGCGAGAACCCTGCTGTAACTTTGAATCGCCTTGTCGTACTTCCCGGTCTGAACGTAAAGACGGGACATTTCTCCCAGGTAATAAGGGTTGTCCGGATTTTTCTCCGCCATGATGCCCCAGTCGGCCAGCGCCAGGTCGTATTTCCCCATTCTTTCGTAGCTCGAGGCCCGCAGCATGAAATCGTGGGCGGCGAAGAGGTGGTCCGGCCCTTCCAGTTCAATGGCGCGGCTCAGATCGGCGACGGCAAGCTCGTCCTTCTTCATGAACTGGTAAGCCTGTCCCCGGGCGGAATAGAGGCCCGCACTTTGGGGATCGATCTTCAGCCCTGCGCTTAAATCGCTGATCGCCGCGTCGTACCGGCCGAGAGCCAGAAGGATGTTGGCGCGGTTGTGGAAATAGGAGGGATCGGTCGGATCGAGCGCAATGGCCTGATTAAAGTCGCCCAGAGAAAGTTCCGGCGCGTTGGGAATATCTTCTCCGGAGCCAGTCACATAAGGCCGGGGGCGAAACAGAAAATAATATCTTCCCCGATCAAAATAAGCGGCCGCCTTTTCCCTGTTACCGGCGGCCTTCTCAATCGCCTGCCCGAATTCCGACAGGGCGGCATCGCGCTTTTCCAGTTCCTTATAGGTCCAGGCCCGGATCAGATGCTCCTCCGACGTCTTCGCCGCGAGGCTCAGTATTTTGTAGTAGTCCGACAAGGCCCGGTTTTTTTCGCTGATCCGCGCCCGGAAATAATAGGCCTGCATATTGGCGGGGTCCAGTTCAATGGCGCGGCTGTACGCCTCGACGGCCGCCTGAAATTTGTCGCGCGGCCCCGAAACGGCATGACCTTTTTCAATCCATTCCGCCGCGGAAAGTTGCCTGATCGACGCATCGTAAGCCGCCTTGCGGCCCTCCCGTCCGCCGTTTTGCGCCGCCATTTCCCTGCGCAGCATTTCCACTTCGCGGAGCAGTTCTTCCGACTTCCGCCGCATCGCTTCGAGTTCCTGCGTCTTTACGCGGTTCTTGCGCAGGGCATCGATCGCCCGGACGACGCCGTCGGCATCCGCGGAAATTTTTGCTTTGAGCCAGTAGGTTTTGCCGTCCCACTTCTCCTCGATGAGCTGGGTCTGCACGATGCCGGCGGAAAGCGTCACAATCTGATCTTTGGAGAGCTGGAAATTCCGGACTTCCGTGGTGCTTTCCAGATAGGTTCCCAATTCTTCCAGCAGAAGCCTTTTGACTTCCCTGAGCGCAATGACCCGGCTCGAATTCTTGCTGTCCTCATCACCGGCCTGGAAGGTGTATTCCTTGATGAAGGTCTTGGTCTCGGCAACAGCCTGATTTGTGTGAAGAGCAACGACCAAAAGCAGAAATAAAATACAAGATAAAACATGAAAACGGAAAATGTTTTGCACTTATCAGACCTCCGATTCCATTGGATGTGCCGTTATATTTCTCGGCGGATATTTATTTTCTGCTGTTCCTTACAGTCTTCAGACCGACAGCCTACAGCTTGTATTGCTCAGTGCGCTTCGTCCCAGTTGCGGCCCGCGGCAATCTCCACCTTCAAGGGCACCCTGAGTTTTACCACTTCTTCCATTTCCTGTTTGACCAGCGCCATCGCCGCTTCTTTTTCCGCCTCCGGCGCTTCGACGACCAGTTCGTCGTGCACCTGCAGGATCAGACGGGCGGCCATTTTTTTTCTCTTGAAGAGGTTGTCGATATTGACCATGGCGACCTTGATCAGATCGGCGGCGCTCCCCTGAATGGGGGCGTTGATCGCCATGCGTTCGGCAAACTGGCGCACGGAGGGAATGGAGCTTTTGAGGTCCGGCAGGTAGCGGCGGCGGTTGAGAATCGTGCAGACGTAGCCGTCGCGCCTGGCCCCCTCCAGAATGCCGTCCAGATACTCGCGCACTTTTTTGTAGCGGTCAAAATAACCGTCGATGTATGCCTGCGCCGTTTTCTGCGGCACGCCCAGCTCCTTGGCGAGGCCGAAGGCGCTCATGCCGTAAAGAATGCCGAAGTTGATGACCTTGGCCTGCCTGCGCATGTCGGGGTTCACCATTTCCGGAAAAACGCCGAAAACGTCGGACGCCGTGCGCGTGTGGATGTCTTCGTCGGAGGCAAAAGCCGTAAGCAGCGTCCTGTCTTCGGACAGGTGCGCGAGCACGCGCAGTTCGATCTGCGAATAGTCGGCGGAAATCAAAACTGAGCCCGGCCCGGCGATAAAGGCCTGGCGGATGCGCTTGCCTTCGAGCGTGCGGATGGGAATGTTCTGCAAATTGGGATTGCTGCTGGAAAGCCGGCCGGTGGCGGCGACGGTCTGGTTGTAGGACGTGTGAATCCGGCCCGTCTGCGGATGAACCAGGAGCGGGAGCGCGTCCACGTAAGTGGATTTGAGTTTGGCCAGCGACCGGTAGGCCAGGATTTCAGCCGGCAGTTCGTGGCTTTTCGCCAGCTCCGAAAGCACGTCCACGTCGGTGGAGTAGCCTTCCTTGGTTTTTTTCCCCTTGGGCAGCCTGAGCTTGTCGAACAAAATCGTCTGCAACTGCTTGGGGGAATTGATGTTGAATTTTTCTCCGGCCAGGCGGTGAATCTTTCCTTCGGAAAGCGCCAGAAGCTGCCCCAGTTCTTCGGACATCTGCCCCAAAAGCGCCGTATCCACAAGGACGCCTTTTTTCTCCATCGACGCGAGCGTAAACAAAAGCGGCGTTTCGACCTCGCGGTAAAGCGCCTCCGCATCCGCCTCCCTGAGTTTGGCGGCAAGCGCCGGCGCCAGCGCCGCCAGCGCGCGCGCCCGCTCGCCCGCCCAGGCGGCCATTTTATCTTCGGGCACGGCCGCAAGCGGATAGGTCTTGCTCTTGCCGCCCGACACGTCGGCGACCGAGGCGATCCGCTCATGCAGATATTCCCAGGCGATTTCATCGAGCGCATAGGATTGCCGCGCCGGATTGAGCAGATAGGCGGCAAGCTGCAAGTCCTCCGCCGCTTCCACTGCCAGGTTCTCCACCGCCGCCAGCGCCGTTTTGAGATCGTAAAAATATTTTTTGATCCGGGCGTCGGTGAAAACCGGCGCCAGCGCCGCGAATACTTCCCGCGCCGCAAGCTGCGCTCCGGCGCCCGGATGCCGGAGCGGCAGATAAAACGCTTCGTCTTCCACCGCCACACCGAGCCCGATAAGCTCCTCGGGATTGCCTTTTTCCCGGATCGTTTCGCAGGCCAGTTCCCGAGAGCGCGCCAACCGCCCGGCCAGACGGCTGAGCCCCTCGCGATCGGATACGCTTTCGGTATCCTGACCTGGTTTCGGCGCATCGGTCTTGATCTGCATAAGCAAAGATGAAAATTCGAACTCGCCGAAAAGCCGCGCCAGTTCGTCGTTGTCCGGCGCGCGGCGCGCCGCTTCCTGAAGATCGAAGTCCACGTCCACGTCCGTGCGGATAAGCGCCAGCTGCCGGCTCAGGCGCGCCTGATCGGCGTATTGCCGGAAACTTTCGCGGAGCTTGACGTTGCGCAGATTTTCCGCGTTGGCGATGACCGCCTCCACCGATCCGTATTCTTCAATGAGGCGCTGAGCCGTTTTCGGTCCGACGCCCGGCACGCCGGGAATATTGTCGGAGGTGTCTCCCATCAGCCCCAGGATTTCCACCACCCGATCCGGCCCCACGCCGAACTTTTCCTTCACGGCCGCCGCGTCGTAAGTCTTGTCCTTCATCGTATCGACCATCGTGACGGAATCGCCGACGAGCTGCATCAGGTCCTTGTCGCCGGAGACGATAACCGTCCGCCATCCCTTTTCTGCGGCGCGGACCGTCAGCGCGCCAATCAGATCGTCCGCCTCGATCCCCTGTTTTTCCAGGATGCTGACCGAAAAAGCCCGGATCACTTCCTTGATCCGCGGAACCTGGGGAATCAGGTCATCGGGCATGGGTTTGCGTGTGGCTTTGTAGTCCCCGAATTCCCCGTGCCGGGTCGTCGGTCCCTTGAGGTCGAACGCCACGACGAGATAATCCGGATTCGTTTCGCGCAGCAGCTTCATCAACATGGTGGTAAAGCCGTAAATGGCGTTGGTGGGAAATCCCCGCGAATTGGTCAAAAGCGGAATACCGTAGTAGGCGCGGTAGAGATAGTTGCTGCCGTCCACCACCGCGAAGAGCGGTTTCGTGTCCGTTTCCGTCATAGCGATCTCCCTTGAAAAAAAACGGGCGCGCGTGGTCATGAACACAACCGGACGGACGCGCGCCGGATAAAAAAAGCGGTTACTGGTTTTCTTCGGCTTGCTTTCTGGCTTCTTCTGCCTGTTCTTTGAACTGCTTGGCCATTTCCTCGGCCTCTTCGCTCATCTCCCGGGCGGACTTTTCCATGTCCCTGGCCGATGCGCGGTACTCTTCGCCCACCTGGCGCCAGCGGTCCATCGAGGATGACATGTCCCTTGCGCGGTATTCCGAAAAAACGCCGATGAGCGCCAGGACGACGCCGATAATGCCGAAGACGATCCAGGCTTTTTGCGCGGGAATCTGGTGAACGGCAACGCTGACCGTGACCACATAGAAGATATAGATGGCCATGGAAATGATTCCGCCCGCATAGGGAATGACGCTGATGACTGCCGTCACGGGAGACAGGGCCATCAGGTAGGCGCAGCAGCGGTAGGCGGTTTCATAATTTTCCTGCGACCCCAGAATTTTCCAGATGACGAACAGGATGGCGGCGCCGATGAAGCTTCCCACGGCCGCGGCAATCGGCATGAAGATGATCATACCGAGCCCCGCCATCATTCCGGGGCTTTGCCCGGCGGCCTGCCCTAAACCCAACAGACTCAGAACGGCGTAAATAATTCCGGCAATCACGCCCATGACCACCGCGAAGAGAAGCGGCTCCAGAAATCCTCCCGTTCTGGGCATGGACTGAAAAAAATCGCCGGGCTTGGTGATCACGGTAATCGCCGTTTGCGGCATCGCTGCAAAGTTAATGTTCCTGCTTTCCATTTTTCGTTCCTCCTTTTTTTATTTTGGAAAAACTTAAAATATTTCGTGAAGCAGCCGGAACAAGAAACCTCACGGCCGGCTCACGAGACGCCCGCTCGAGTCCCGCCCCGCCGACGCGACAAAACGACACAGACGCAGGGCTTTTTCAACGGCATCAGACTTCAAACAAGGCGTTGATCTTGAACACGCGCACCGCGCGCATGTCCAGAATATCCGTCACGCCGGTTTTTTCTCCGACGTCGGAGAGAAACGCCGCGAGGTCGTGGTCGGACGGAGCGCTCACGGCAAACCAGATGTTGTATTCATGGCCGCGCCGGTAATTGTGGGTCACGCCCTTGTAGGCGTTGACCGTCCGGACGAAGAGCTCGATTTTATCCTCCGGCACGCGCGCGGCGCAAAGCGTGCTCACCCGGCCGAGTTTGGGACCGTCGAAGACCGCGCCGATGCGGCGGATAACGCCCGAATCCTTCATCTTCTGCACGCGGGCCAGGGTTTCTTCCTCGCTGATCCCCAGGCGCTCGCCGAGAATCCGGAAAGGCTCCTCGGCGAGTGGAAATTCCTTCTGCAGGAGATTCAGCAATTTTTTATCGATTGCGTCCATCACGCTACTTACTCCGTCATTCCGGCGCAGGCCGGAATCCCGTTAAACGATGTCAAACGAATATTCTCAACGGCGCGGTTCATACAGACACAGCGGCTCTTCCGCGAGATAATCGCCGGTGGCCTCGTAGGCCCTGGCCCGGCAGCCGCCGCAGACCTTGATGAACTCGCAGCGTCCGCACTTGCCCGTGTACTTGCCGTAATCCCGAAGATTGTTAAACACCTCGGAGGTTTCCCAGATTTCGCCGAAGGGCTGCTTGCGCACATTGCCGCAGTCGAGCTCCAGGTAGCCGCAGGGCTGCACCTGGCCTACATGCGAAACAAAGCAAAACGCGATGCCGCCCAGGCATCCTCTTGTGGATTCATGAAAGTGGCCGCCTGCTTTTTTGACGGGCTTAGCCCCCTTGGGTTTGTTCTGATGCATAATCCGGAAATAGTGCGGCGCGCAGGTGGCCTTGAGCTGGATTTCGCACGTCAGGCTTTCCCGGTAAAACCAGTGGAGCGTCTCTTCGTAGTCCGCCGCGGTGATCGCCTGCTCGGCCAGGTCCCTGCCCCGCCCGGTCGGCACCAGCAAAAAGATGTGATGCGCGGCCGCGCCGATTTTCAGGACCAGCTCGTGAATTTCTTTAATCTGATGCAGATTGGCGGTTGTGATCGTCGTATTGATCTGAAATTCCATACCGGCGGCCTTCATGGCTTCGATGCCCGCGAGCGCGCCGGCAAACGCGCCCGGCTGCTGGCGAAACGCATCGTGGGTTGGCGCGTCCGGCCCGTCGATGCTGATGCTCACCCGCTGAATGCCGCCGGCGATCATTTTGCGCGCGACGGCCTGGTCCACCAGTGTGCCGTTGGTCGCCATGACCATGCGTAGGCCCTTTTGCGTGCCGTAGGCGGCCAGGTCGAAGATATCCGGCCGCAAAAGCGGCTCGCCGCCGGTGAGAATGATGACCGGCTTGGCAAAGCGCGCGATGTCGTCGATCAGGCTAAGACATTCGGAGGTGGAAAGCTCCCCCGGATAAGGACCGAGATGCGACGCGGCCCGGCAGTGCACACAGCTGAGATTGCAGCTGCGCGTCACTTCCCAAGCGATCATGCGCACGGCATTCCCCTTCCCCTCATGGACCGCGTGCCCTTTAGAAGAGGGGCGGGACAGGACATCCGCATCCACGACCGTTGCATCATCAGCATCTCCCCTCCCCTTGTGGGAGGGGCGGGGGGAGGGGTTGGGGGAGTGAGATAAACGCTCCATAATCGATTCCAAAACTCCTTCTATATTTCCTAATATTTCATTATTCCAAAAACGCAACACCCTGAAGCCTTGAGAGGTCAACCATTGATCGCGCTGTCGGTCACTTTCCTGATGCTCCGCGTGCCGGCTCCTGTCCAATTCAACAATCAATTTGTCCTCAAATGAAACAAAATCGACAATGTAACCGCCGATCGGTTGCTGTCTGCGAAACTTTGTGCTTTCGAGCTGTCTGGATCTGAGGTGCTGCCATAATAATCGTTCCGCATTTGTTGAATTGGCTCTGAGGTTTTTTGCCAATCGGGTCAGATTGGTTTTTTCTTTTTTCAAAAGATTTCACCCCTGCCCCTCCCCTCAAGGGAGAGGAGTCTCAGAACTTTCTGCACCCTAACCTTCTCTCCTCTGTTTCTCGTAGGGCGGGGCTTCAGCCCCGCCAATAGCGGCCCTCAAGGCTCGCCCTACATTTTGAGGCACATATCACCATTCACCTGTAGCTGCCGGGCTTTAATCCCGCACCAGGCGGACCTGAAGGTCCGCCCTACACAAAAAAAACGCTTTTGTTCTCCCGTCAAGGGAGGGGTGTCTCCTGGAGCTTCACCCTAACCCTCTCCCATCAAGGGAGGACTGATCTCCCCTCCCCTTGTGGGAGGGGCGGGGGGAGGGGGAATTTCCGCACGTCTTTTCGCGCTCCACTTTTCACTTCGCGAGCACCTTCGCCAGATCTTTCGCCCAGTAGGTGATGATGATGTCCGCGCCGGCGCGCTTGATGGCCGTGACGCTCTCCAGCATGGCTTTTTCTTCGTCGATCCAGCCCAGCTTCGCCGCGGCCTTGATGATCGCGTACTCTCCGCTCACGTTGTAGGCGGCAAGCGGCAGATCGAATTCCTGTTTGGCCCGGCAGATGATGTCCAAGTACGGCAGCGCGGGCTTCACCATGATGATGTCCGCGCCTTCATTGACATCGAGCGAGATTTCCCGGATGGCCTCGTCGGAATTGGCCGGGTCCATCTGATAGGCCTTGCGGTCGCCGAACTGCGGCGCGCTTTCAGCCGCCTCGCGAAACGGCCCGTAAAACGAGGAGGCGTATTTCGCAGAATAAGCCATGATCGGAATGTTGTCGAGGCCGTTTTCATCGAGGATTTCCCGGATGGCTGCGATTTGTCCGTCCATCATGGCCGACGGCGCCACCATGTCCGCGCCGGCTTTCACCTGCGAGAGCGCCGTTTCCGCGAGCACCTCGAGCGTGGCGTCGTTTTGCACCTCGCCCTTTTCGAGGATGCCGCAGTGGCCGTGGCTCGTGTATTCGCACAGGCAGACGTCCGTGATCACCAGCATGTCCGGCACTTCGTTCTTAACGCGCTTCACGGCCTGCTGGACGATGCCGTCTTTGGCAAACGCCCCGGTTCCCTGCTCATCCTTCCTGGCCGGAATGCCGAAAAGCAAAAGCGCGGGGATGCCCAGCGCATAAGCCTCGCGCGCTTCCTTCGCGATCTGGTCCACCGACATCTGAAACTGCCCCGGCATGGACCCGATGGGTTTTTTCACATCCTTGCCCGGCACGGCGAAAAGCGGATAAACCAGTTCGTCCACACTCAGGCGCGTTTCGCGCACCAGCCTGCGGAAGGTGCCGTTCTTTCTCAACCGGCGTCCCCGGTATTCAGGAAATTGCATACTTTACTCCTTATTTGATGATATTTCTTCGTCGGTCAGATAGCAGGCGGGATCCGGTCCCCAGACGTCGCCTGCCGACTCGGCCCGCGCCCGAAAGTTCCCGCCGCACACGGAAAGCCACACGCACGTCGCGCAGCGGCCGGTGACGTGTTTCTTTTTTTCCTTCAGCTTCATCAGAAATTCATTTTTTTCGTCCGTCCAGATTTTGCTGAAGGGCCGCTTCCGGACATTGCCCAGCGGCCGGTTGCGCCAGAACTGATCGGGATACACTTCGCCGTCCCAGCTCACACAGCCGATGCCGACGCCGGTGGAATTGCCCTCGTTCATTTCCAGGAGCTCCAGAATTTCCGCAGCGCGCGCCGGATCTTTTTCCTTCATCTTCAGATACAGGTAAGGCCCGTCGGCGTGATTGTCCACCGTGAGAATTTCGGGCGCCAGGCCGTCGTCGAACATGGCCTTCGTCTTGTCGGCGATGAGATCGAGCAGCCGCCGGGACTCCTCGTGCGCCAGATCCTCCTCGCGGAGCTTCGATCCGCGGCCGGAATACACCAGATGGTAGAAGCACATCCGTTCGATTTTTTCTTTCCGCATCAGGTCGAACATGGCCGGCACGTCGGCCACGTTGTGGCGGTTGACGGTGAAGCGCAGGCCCACCTTGATGCCCGCTTCGCGGCAGTTGCGGATGCCTTCGATGGCTTTTTCAAACGCGCCTTTTCTGCCGCGGAAACGGTCGTGCGTAGGCTGCAAACCGTCGAGGCTGACGCCGACATACGAAAGGCCGATTTTTTTGAGTTCGGCGGCGATGTCTTTGGTAATGAGCGTGCCGTTGGTGGAGATGACCGCGCGCATGCCTTTGTCCGTCGCGTACCTGGCCAGTTCGAGCAAATCCTTCCGCATCAGCGGTTCGCCGCCGGAAAACAGCAGGACCGGCGATCCGAAGGCCGCCAGATCATCGATCATTTTTTTGGCTTCTTCCGTCGTCAGCTCATCGGGATAGTCGATGTCGGCCGAGTTGGAATAGCAGTGGATGCATTTGAGGTTGCAGCGGCGCGTCATGTTCCAGACCACCACCGGTTTCTTGTCCGCCGAAAATTGCAGCAGATGCGACGGCAGTCTTCCGGAGTGCCGGTTGTAGCGCAGCACGTCGGAGGGCTCCACCGCCCCGCAGTATAGTTTGGAGATACCGATCATCCTTTTTTCCTTTCTTTTCCCCCGCCCGTCCCGGGCGCCGATTCCTGCAGAGCGCGGGAAAGCGCCGCGACCAGCCCTTCCATGGTGTATTCTTCCCGGGCGATATCGACGGACAGGCCCGCCTTCTTCGCCGTGGCCGCCGTCACGGGGCCGATGCAGGCCACCCGGACGGAAGGCGGAAGCGTGAAATCCTTCCCCATGATCTCAAAAAAATTCGTCACGGTGGAGGAGCTGGTAAACGTGATCACGTCCACGTCGCCCGCGGAAAGCCGCCCGGCCAGCTCTTCTTTTTTCCTGCCGGAATTCACCGTCCGGTAAGCGGTTGCCACCGTGACCTGCGCGCCTTGCGCTTGGAGCGTCCGGGGCAAAATATCGCGGGCTTTTTCCGCCCGCGGAATGAGGATGTTCATTCCCTGAATATCCATGGCGGCAAACGATTTCAAAATGCCTTCGGCGATAAACTCCCCGGGCACCAGATCCGCGCGGATGCCCCGGTCCGCCAGTTGCCGGGCCGTGGCCGGACCGATGCAGCAGATTTTGATGCCCTTGAGATCGCGCACGTCTTTGCCCTTTTGCTGCATGCGTTCGAAAAAGAAGCGCACGCCGTTGGCGCTGGTGAAGATGAGCCACTGGTAAGAGTCCAGATCGGCCAGCGCCCGGTCGAGTTCGCTCCAGTCGGACGGCGGTTCGATGGCGATGGTCGGAAACGCGATCGGCCGCGCGCCTTCCGCGGCAAGAAGCTTCGCCAGATCGTCGGCCTGCCGTTCGGGCCGCGTGATCACCACGCCCAGGTCGAACAGAGGCTTCGTGTCAAACCAGCCGAGCGTATCGCGCAGTTCGACCACCTTTCCCACCACCAGAATGGCGGGCGGTTTAAAGCGGTTTTCCGCGGCGCGTGCGGCGATCGTGGCGAGCGTGCCGGAAAGAACCTTCTGATCGGGCGTTGTGCCGCGCCGGATCAGGGCCGCGGGCGTTTCCGACGGCTTGCCCTGCGCAATCAGGGCGCCGGTGATCTGATCGAGATTCTTCACGCCCATCAGAAATACCAGCGTTCCGATGCCCGCGAGCGCCTGCCAGTCGATGTCGCTTTTTTCCTTGGTCGGATCTTCATGGCCGGTGATGAACGCCACCGTGGAGGTGACGCCCCGGTGCGTGAGCGGAATGCCAGCATAGGCCGGCACCGCGATTGCGGAGGTCACGCCGGGAATCACTTCAAAGTCAATGCCGCGGACGGCCAGCGCTTCCGCTTCCTCGCCGCCGCGGCCGAAGATAAAGGGATCGCCGCCCTTGAGGCGCGCCACCGTACAGCCGTCCAGAGCCTCCCGGACCAGGAGCTCGTTGATTTTGTCCTGCGTCAGCGTGTGGTTTCCGCCCTCTTTACCCGCGTAAATGACGCGGGCGCCGGCCGGCGCATAGGCGAGAAGCTCTTCATTGACCAGATTGTCGTAAACCACCACGTCGGCCAGCCCCAGGCACCGGGCCGCCTTGATCGTCATGAGCCCCGGATCCCCCGGCCCCGCGCCGATGATGTACACTTTTCCTGGTTTCGTTTTTTCAGTTGTCATTTTTATCTCATTATTTCCGCCCGGCATTCTCCCGGCAAACATCCGGCCAAATGCGGTTTTTAATTTATTTTTTCAATCAAGAAAGTTTGAAAGCCTCTATGGTCCCCGATTCGTCCCGAGACGCGAAATTTCCGAAAAGCCTTCCTCATCACGCTTTACAGGTCGACGGCTTTCAAACCCAGCAGAGGCCGAATGAATAAACGTTCAGCACGGGATCAACAATTCATCAACTCCAGCAGACGCCGGCCGCCTTTTTCCAGGATCATGTCCGCCAGCCGCCGGCCCATGGCTGCGGCCTCGCCCGGCTCGCCCCAAACCTTGTCGCGCAGCACTTCTGCGCCGTTGGGCGAGGCCAGCAGGCCTTCCAGCGTCAGGCGCTTGCCTTCCATAAGACCGTATGCGGCAATCGGCAGGCGGCAGCCGCCGCCCAGCGCCTGCAGATAGGCGCGCTCCGCCGTCACTTCCGCCGCAGTCGTATTGTGGTTGAGCCGCGCGCAAAGCTCCGCCAGCGCCGCATCGTTTTTTCTCACCTGCACTCCCAGGGCCCCCTGCCCCACCGCGGGCAGCATGATTTCCGTCGGCAGAAACTGCGTGATGACTTCTCCATACCCCAGACGTTTGAGACCCGCCGCGGCCAGAACCACGCCGGTAAGGTTTTCCGTTTCGATCTTCTTCAGACGCGTGTCGATGTTGCCGCGCAGCGGCACGATTTCGACATCCGGCATGAACGATTTGATCTGCGCGCCGCGCCGCTGCGATCCCGTGCCGATTTTCGCCCCCTTGGGCAGAAATTCAAATTTGACCCGGCCGCGGGTTACCAGGACGTCGCGCACGTCTTCCCTTTGCAGGATGGCCGGGAAAATCAGCTCCCCGGGAATCTCGCCGGGCATGTCCTTCATGGAATGGACGGCCAGATCGATGCTGCCGGAAAGAAGCGCCTCCTCGATTTCCTTGACGAACACGCCCTGGCCGCCGATCTGGAGGAGCGAAACGTCCTGCATGATGTCGCCCCTGGTCTTTATGACGCAAACCTCGATATCGATCTCCGGCGCCGCTTTTTTCAGGCCGGCTGCCACAAAATTTGTCTGCGAGAGCGCCAGTTTGCTGCCTCTCGTGCCAATTTTAACTTTCATTTTTCTCCTTTAATCGTCCAGGCGGAAGAGCTGCCGGACCGCGGCGACAATGTCCTGCGAGGCAAACTCGGCGCTTTCCTCCTTCATCACGGCCATGGGCGCATGCAGAATTTTGTTCACGATCCCGTGCACAAGGGCCTCGACCTTTTCGCGGTCGTCCTCGGGAAGCCCCGTAAGCCAGTACCCGGCCTTTTCCAGCTCCCGGCGCACGATGCCGTCCGCCTTGGACCGAAGCGACACGATCGTCGGCACGGCCTCCAGCTCCCGAAGCCAGTTCAGATAATTGGCGACTTCCTCCGTCACGATGGCTTCGGCGCGCAGGGCCTCGCGCCTCCGGTTCTTGATGTTTTCATCGACAATGCCCTGCAAATCGTCGATGTTGTATAAAAAGACGTTCTCCAGCGCGTCCACCGCCGGATCAATGTCGCGCGGAACGGCGATGTCGATGAAAAACAGCAGGCGATTCTTTCTCTTGCGCAGGCAGCGGGACGCCATCGCCTCCGTCACGATGTAGGACGGCGCGCCGGTGGAACTGATGACAATATCGGCATCGCCAAGCGCTTCGTCAAGAGCGGCAAGCGACACGGCCCGGCCGTGAAACTTTTCGGCAAGCGCCGTTCCCTGCGCGGCCGACCGGTTGGCGACGGTGATTTCCTCCGCTCCGTTGCCGACAAGATGCGTGCAGGTCAGCTCCGCCATTTCGCCCGCGCCGATGACCAGAAGCTTTTTTCCCGCAAGCGTCCCGAAAATTTTCTTCGCCAGTTCAACCGCGGCAAAGCTCACCGAGACGGGATTGGCCGCAATGCCGGTTTCCGTCCGCACGCGCTTGGCGGTGCGGAACGCCCGGTGCAGAAGACGGTTGAGCGCCACGCCGGTGGCGTTTTTCGCGAGCGCCTGCCGGTAGGCGTCCTTGACCTGCCCCAGAATCTGCGCTTCGCCCATCACCAGCGAGTCCAGGCTCGAGGTCACGCGAAACAGATGGCGGATCGCCTCTTCGTCGCGGTACAAAAACAGGCAGCTCTCCGCTTCTTCGCGCCTCAGCGCGCCCCGGCGCGCCAGATAATCCGTGAGCGCCGTTTCCGCCCCGCTGTCTTCCTCGACGGACGCCAGAAGCTCCACGCGGTTGCAGGTGGAAAGGTACATCGCCTCGCGCACGCCGCCCTGCGACAGCAGATCGGCCGGCAGATCGGCGAGGTCCTGACATCCGGCAAAAAGTCTTTCGCGCACGGCAAGCGGCGCGGTTTTATGATTTAATCCAACAAGTACAATCATTTCTCAAATAAAACTATGGATGGTGGGAAGACAAAAACGGATCACGAGAGCCGAAACCGCAAACAAAAGAAACACTGTGCCGGACAGAATCGCCATCCGCACGCCCCTCCAGCCGATGGCCAGCCGCTGGTGCAGCAAAATCCCGTAAACGGCCCACACGGAAAATGTCCAGATCACTTTGGGATCGGAAGCCCAGGTCCCCTCCCACACAAACGCGGCGTAAACCGATCCGCCGACCATGCCCAGCGTCAAAAGCACAAAGCCTCCCAAAAGGCCGATATGGTTGATCCGGTCCAAATCGCTAAGCGACGGCAGAAAGCGGATCATCGACCCGGTCTTTTTGTGCTTGATCAGACGGTTTTGAAGAATAAACATCGCGCCCGCGGCCGACGCCAGCACAAACAGCGCTTCGCCGGCAATCGCCAGCACCAGATGCGCCACCGTGAGCCAGCCCTGCCAGGCGGGCGGAATCAGATTTTTCTCTGAGCCCTGGCCGGCCGCGACGATCAGAAACACCAGAATCACCGGCGCGATAAACGCGCCCAGAACGCGCGTCCGGGTTTTGAACTGCAGCGCGAGATACAACCCGGACACCGCCCAGGCGTAAACCGAAAGCAGGTGGCGCGATCCGAAACCGCCCCACCCCTGCGCCGAAAAAGCGGCCAGAATCAAACCGAGCGTCAAAAACACAAAGCCGGCCGTGAGAATCCAGGTGGAAACGCGCGCGACCTGGACTTTCTTGACAATCAGCGAAAGCAGGTAGCCTCCCGTGGCCGCGCCGACGCAGACGCAGGCCGGCACAAACAGCAAGAATTCCAGATCAGTCAAGGTTCACCTCCGAACCGGTGATTTCCAGAACAATGCTCTTCACTCTGGCCTCATCTTTGTCGCGGATGGCCCCCAGCAGGTCCGCCGCCATGAGCCGGTCAAACCAGACTCTGCCCAGGCCCTGATTTTTCTCCATTTTCATCCGCAACTGACTCAAAATAGAAAGCAGCGCTCCGTACTCTTCTCCGAAAATCTTTTCCAGCTCCTCCCGGACATGACGCGCGAGCGCCGGAGAAGCCCCGCCGGTTCCGCAGGCCAACGTCAAATCGCCGCGTTCGACAAGCGAAGGCAAAATGAAATCGCATTTTTGCGGATCATCGACGATATTGACCGGAATGCCTTTGGCGCGGGCGTCCCGCGAAATCGCGGCGTTGGTTTGCTCGTCGTCTGTCGCGCCGATGACCAGCGTCGCGCCGTCGAGATATTTTCCCGCATACCGGTCGGCAATGTAATCGAGGCGGCCTTCTTTTTGCAAAGCCGCCAGTTCGGGAATCAGTTCAGGACTGACGGCGCAAACCCGCGCGCCGCACGAAAGAAGCCTTTCGACTTTTCTGGCCGCCACGTCGCCGCCGCCGATCACGATGCATTTTTTTTCTGTGATATCCCAGAAAACCGGATAATATTTCAAGACTTACCTTTCCCGGACCCCATGCGCACACGGCCGGCCCGTTTGACGCAAGCTATCATGACAAAAGGTAAAATTCAAGCGAGCGTTTGTCCGGCATCTTTTAACATCTCATTGGAATTTGTAAACTATTGCCTTGACGAATCCTCCGGCTTTTTGTCATAATTCGCGCGGACGGAACCTATCAACAGGGGATTTCATTAAAAACGGCGCCGCAAGGCATCGCCGCAGATCAGGGAAAACTCACGCAAGGGTTTATTGCTTCCCCAACCGATCACCACTTTCCTGGAGGACTGATGACAAGGGAACAATTTGTTGAAAACGCAAAGGAATCTCTGCGGATCCGTCCGGAGACGGCCAAGCGCTACGCCCAGGCGAGAAACGCCATGCTCGAAGAGGTGAATGCCGCGATGGCCGCCGAGCCGGGAATCAACGCCCTCATCGGCGGAAATCCGCTCGGAATGATGTGCAACAACCACCGCCATCATGTCGAATTTATCTCCACGGTCCTGCAATTCGGCAGTTTCACGCTGCTCGCTAAAATACTGCCCTGGGTTTACCGGACTTACCGGGCCCACGGATTTTCCTTTGATTACTTTCCTCTGGAACTTGCGGCCTGGAAGAAGGCCGTTGAAAATCACATCACCCCGGCCGACGCGGCCGCTGAAATTGTCGCCGTTTACGACTGGATGCTCAAAAATCATCCTTTATTAATAACCCTCTCCGCTGCGGTTCCCGGAGAGGAAGTTCCCTATCCGGAACTGGGCGACAAGCGCAGAATGTTCGGAGCGCAGCTTCTGGCGGGCGACTACGCCTCCTGCCTGGAGATCGCCGAGTCGGTCCTGGCTGAAGATCGGGGACAGGAAAGGCTGTACATGGGGCTCATCCAGCCGGTCATGTACGAAATCGGCCGCCTCTGGGAAGAAGACAAGATCAGCGCCGCCGAAGAGCACCTGGCGACTTCCGTTGTCGGAAGAATTCTGGCCGCCCTCTATGCGAAGTTTGCGCCGGCCGGCGCAAATCGGGGCAAGGCCGTGGTGACCTCGGCCCCCAACGAATATCACGAGCTGGGCGCGCGCGTGCTGGCCGATCTGCTGGAGGCGGACGGCTGGGACGTCCTGTTTCTGGGCGCGAATACGCCGGCCGAGGAGCTTTTGGGGCTGCTCGCCAAAACTGAGCCGCGTTTTGTGGCGATCTCGCTCACCATGCCGTTCGGACTCGATAAGGTCGAGGACATCATTTCCCGAATCAAGGCCGACCCAAAGCTTGGCGGCGTTCGGGTCATGGTGGGCGGAGCGGCTTTCAACATCGATCCTGAGCTGTGGCGCCGGATCGGCGCTGACGCCTGGGCGGAAAATCCGCGCGCAGCCATCGAACAGGCGACCGCATGGTAGATCAAAGCGCTCCGGAATCCGATCTGAAAAAGCTGTTTTACAGCCGGCCGAGGATTTTCGCCGACTATCTGCTCACCTCCGGCAGACTCGCCGTCATTCTTCTCGACGCCGCAGGGACGATTCTGGACTGCAACGCCTTCTTTCTGGAAAACGCCGGGCTATCCAAAAAGCCGGTCGGCCGGTCCATCAACTCTTTCCTGCGCGACGGCCAGGCTGCAGCTAAAACCTGCCGGGCCGGGGACTGCCTGCCGGTCAAACTCACCTTCGACCTGAGCGCTTCTCTCGAGCACTCCCTGTCGGGGCACCTGCTCGAAATCGACGGCCGGTACGTGATTTTCGCGCACACCGTGCGTCTCACCGACAACGAACTGGTCACGACCCTCTCGCGGCTCACGGACGAACTGACCGACCTGACCCGGGAACTCAATAAAAAGAACCGCGAACTGGCCGCCGCCAATGAAACCATCACGCGGCTGATGAAGACCGATCCGCTCACGGGGCTCGCCAACCGGAGACATCTGTCGGAACTGCTGGAAAGAGAGCTGTCCCAGGCCAGACGCCACGGCCGGCCGCTGGCGGCGCTGATGGCGGACATCGACCACTTCAAATTCATTAACGACACCTACGGTCACAACACAGGCGACAAAGTACTGCAGCAGGCGGCGGAAATTCTGCGCGATTCGTGCCGGACGGAAGACATCGTCGCCCGTTACGGCGGAGAGGAGTTCTTCGTCATCCTCCCGAATTCGGGAGCCGCGGCCGCCGCGGACTGCGCGGAAAGAATGCGCAAGGCCATTGCCGGCGCGTCTTTTACGGGAATCGACCGTTTCATCAGCGCCAGTTTCGGGGCGACGGTTTTTATCCCCGCGGATACGGAAGAAGATTTTATCAAGCGGGCGGATGCGGCCCTCTACGAAGCAAAGGCCACGGGGCGCAACCGGGTGGTTGTAAAAGCAGCGGCCGACCTTCCCCCGAAAGCAGACCAAGAGGCTTAGAATGATGACCTACGGCCATTTCCTCGATCTGATCAACAACCTGGCCCTCCTGCTGGTCGTTGCTTTTCTCTTCGATCTGGCCGGCGGCCGCCGGCTGGAAAAACAACCGGCGGCGCGGCAGGCGCTCCTGGGACTGGCGATCGGCGTCATCGGCATCACCATCATGCTGATCCCCTGGACGTTTGCGCCCGGTATCGCTTTTGACTTTCGTTCCGTCCTTCTGGGCATTTCCGGCCTCTTTCTGGGCTGGATTCCCACCCTCATCGCCATGGGAATGGCAGCCGCCTTCCGCTTGGTTCAGGGAGGCGGCGGAACCTGGACGGGGATCAGTATCATTTTCACCGCCGGCGCCATCGGTCTTGCCTGGCGGCACGCCCGCCTGCGTTATCTGCCGGACATGACCTGGCGGGAACTGTACGTCTTCGGGCTGGTCATCCATGGAGTCATGCTTTGCCTTCTGCTGCTCACGTTTCCCTGGGAAACGGCCCTGAAAGTCACCGCGCAAATGCTCCTGCCGCTGATCCTCATCTATCCCTTCGGGACGATGCTCCTGGGCCTGCTGCTGGTCAACCGGTTGCAGCACCTGCGAGCGGAAAGGAAGCTTCTGGAATCGGAACGCTTCGCCCGGTCCACGATGGACGCGCTCACCGCCCACATCGCCGTGCTGGATGAAGACGGCACGATTCTGGCCGTCAACAAGGCCTGGCAGGATTTCGCCCTGGCCAATCCGCCCGTTTTCCGGTGCGACTGCGGGACGACCAATTATCTGGAGGCCTGCAAAACTGCCCGGGGGAAAGACCGCGAGCAGGCGCTTGCCTTTGCCGATGGCATCCGGGCGGTGAAAAGCGGCGAGAAAAAGGAGTTTTCCCTGGAGTATCCCTGTCACTCCCCTGCCGAGCAGCGGTGGTTTGTGGGCCGGGTGACCCGCTTCGAGGGTCCCGGGCCGCTGCGCATTGTGGTGGCGCATGAAAACATCACAAAACGCAAACGGGCGGAACAAGAGCTGCAGCGCCACCGCGACTCGCTCGAAGAACTCGTCGCCCTGCGCACGCGGGAACTGGAACAGAGAAATACGGAGCTCGTAAGAGAGGTTTCCGACCGACAAAAAGCCGAAAAAGCCATCCGGGACAGCGAAGAGCGTTTCCGCATCCTCGTGGACCTGGCGCCGGACATCATCTACCGCATCCGCGAGGACAAAACCATCGATTTCATTTCCTCGGCCGTGTCGCAACTGGGCTGGCGCCCCGAGGAACTGATCGGAAAATCGTTCGAGGAATTTATTCATCCGGACGATCGGGAAAAAGTTCGGGGCCTTCTGGTTGAAAAGCGCATCGGCGACCGCCGGGCGAAAAACGTCGAGGTGCGTCTGCTGACCCGGAACCGGGAAGAACAGGACTATGCGCTCAGCCATTCCTTTGTCGAAATATCCGCCCGCGGGTACTGGGACGTCGCCGACAGCGACATTACCCGCCCCGATAAAAATTTCCTTTACACGCTGGGCATCGCGCGCGACATCACGACGCGCAAAAAGGCCGAGGAAGACCTCCGGGAAAGCGAACGGAGAATGGCGCTCCTTAAAAACGTGGCCTCTGCGGCCAACGCGGCAGCCACGATGGACGACGTGTTCCGGACGGCGATCGAAGGCATCGCGCGCTATATCGGCTGGCCCGTGGGTCACGTGTACATCGCTGATGAACGGAATTCCGAAAGGCTGGTCCCGACGGACATCTGGTATCTGGAGGACGCTCAGCGGTTTCACCTTTTCCGGAACGTGACGGCGCAAACGGTTTTCACACCGGGCGTCGGCATGGTCGGACGGATATTGACAGCCCGAAAAACCGTCTGGATTGAGGATGTGACCGCCCATCCCGGCTTCCTGCGCAAAAAACTGTCTGAGGACGTACACGTGTGCGGCGCCTTCGGCTTCCCCGTTCTGGTCGGAGGAAAGGTCGCGGCCGTCCTGGAATTCTTTTCCGCGAAGACGGAACAGCCGCGGCCGACGCTCATGAATCTGATGGACGAAATCGGTGTTCAACTGGGCATCGTGATCCAGCGCAAGCGCGCGGAGGAGGAACTCAAGAAACTGTACCGGGCGGTCGAGCAGAGTCCGGCCACGGTCGTCATCACGGACGTGAAAGGACAGATCCAGTACGTGAATCCCCGGTTTACAAAACTCACGAGTTACACCCCCGAGGAAGCCATCGGACAAACCCCGCATATGCTCAGCTCCGGCGTCCACCCCCAAAGCTTTTACGCGGACCTGTGGGAAACGATCCTTTCCGGGCAGGAGTGGTTCGGCACCTTCTGCAATCGGAAAAAGAACGGCGAGCTTTACTGGGAAAGCGCCTCTATCTCGCCGGTGCGCGACGAAAGCGGCGCCATCACCAATTTCGTCGCCGTCAAGGAAGACATCACAAAACTGCTGCGCTATGAGGAAGAGCTCAAACTGGCCAAGGAATGGGCGGAAAACGCCAGCCGCGCCAAATCCGACTTTCTGGCCGGCATGTCGCACGAGCTGCGCACGCCGCTCAACGCGATCATCGGATTTTCCGAAGTGCTCAAGGAGCAGTTTTTCGGCCCCCTGGTCGAAAAGCAGGAAGAATACGTTGATGATATTCTGGAAAGCGGCAGGCATCTGCTTTCCATCATCAACGACATTCTCGATCTGTCCAAGGTGGAGGCGGGGAAAATGGACCTCGAACCGGCCGAGATTTCCGTGGCGGACCTGATCGGCGGCAGCATGATCATGGTGAAGGAAAAAGCGGCCAGACATCGTATCTCCCTCGAACGCGACATTGCCAAAGAGGTGGAAAATCTGGTCATCATGGCGGACCAGCGCAAGCTCCGGCAGGTGCTTTACAATCTGTTGTCCAATGCCGAAAAATTCACACCCGATGGAGGGTCGATCCGTCTTTCGGCCCGTATCGTCCTGGCGTCGCCTCCGGCCGATGCGGAGCCGCAAGAGGCCGCTGCAGGAAAAACCGTCCCCTTCCTGGAAATCGCCGTCGCCGACACGGGCATCGGCATCGATGCAGAAAACCTGGAAAAAGTTTTCGATCCTTTCTTCCAGGTCGAAGGCTCCCGGCAGGGCAAAACCCCCGGCACAGGACTGGGACTGCCGCTCAGCCGGGAACTGATCGAGCTGCACGGCGGAACCCTTCGGGGGGAAAGCGAAGGGCCCGGAAAAGGAAGCACCTTTATTTTCAGAATTCCTCTTTCGCAAAACGAAAGGAATGCCAGGGCCGGCAGTTGACGGCTTCTCAGGGAGGGAAACATGACCGATACCGGAAAAATGCGCATCCTGATCGTCGAGGACGATCCCAACAATCTGAAACTGTTCCGCGATATCCTTCATTACAAAGGATACGCCACACTGGAGGCGACCGACGGACAACAGGCGGTGGACATGGCAAAAGCGGGCCTCCCGGATCTCATCCTGATGGATATCCAGATGCCCGTTCTGAACGGCATCGAGGCCACGCGGCGGATCAAGGAGGACGAAGCCACCCGACATATCAGGATTGTGGCTCTTACGGCCAACGCCATGGACGGTGACGAAGAGAGGATGCTTAAAGCAGGGTGCCACGATTACATCGCCAAACCCATCCACGTCACGGAATTCATCGAAAAAATTGCGGGCTACTTCACCGAAGCCGGCCCGACGGGAAAGGAACCGTAATGGGAAAAAAACCGCAGATCCTGGTTGTGGACGATGAAGACCGCAACCTGCGCCTGATGGAAGCGGTGCTTCTGCCGCTGGGATACGAGGTGGCGTTTGCCCGTAACGGGGAGGACGCGCTCGCCAAGGTCCGCGAAACGCCCGTGGACGTCATCCTGCTGGACATCATGATGCCCGGCCTCGACGGCTTTGAGGTGGCGCGCCTCCTCAAAGCGGACGAGCAAACCAGGATCATTCCCGTCGTAATGGTGACGGCACTGCAGGAAGTGGACGACCGGATCAGGGCGCTGGAGGCGGGCGCCGACGATTTTCTCACCAAGCCGGTCGATAAGACGGAAATCCGCGCGCGGGTGGCTTCTCTGGTCAAAGTCAAGGCCTATAACGACTATATGCGCAACTACTCACAGGAGCTCGAAACGGAAGTGGCCAGGCGGACCAGAGACCTGCGCCTGGCCTTCGAAAAAATCAAAGCCGTGTCGCTTGAGGCCCTCTACCGTCTGACCCGCGCCGCGGAATACAAGGACGAGGACACGGGCGCCCATATTCAGCGCATGAGCCATTATGCGGCCGCCATCGCCAGAACCATGGGCCTCAACGATCAAACGGTGGAGTTCATCCTTTACGCCGCGCCGATGCACGACGTAGGCAAGATCGGCATTCCCGACCGGATTCTCCTCAAACCCGGCAAACTCACCGATGAAGAATGGATCATTATGAAACAGCACACCACCATCGGCGGACGGATTCTGGAAGGATCGAAAGCCGGTTATATCCGCCTGGGAGAAATCGTTGCGCTCACCCATCATGAAAAATGGGACGGCAGCGGTTATCCCCTGGGGCTGAAAGGAACCAAAATTCCGCTCGTGGGCCGCATCGTGGCCATCGCCGACGTGTTCGACGCGCTCATGTCGAAAAGGCCTTACAAAGAAGCCTTTTCGCTCGAGAAATCCTACGGAATTCTCCGGGAAGGCCGGGGCAGGCACTTCGACCCGGCCGTGGTCGATGCGTTTTTCGCCGCCGAAAAGGAGCTCGACCGTATCCGGCAGGAATTTCAGGACGAGGGGGACAGCCATCTTTTTCAGATGAACCGCCGTATTTCTTAACGGCGGCCTAACGCGATGTTCCGGTGAACGTTGAAAACAAAAAGGAGGGGACGATCATGAAACCGACGGACGTTTTAAAAGAGGAACACCGGCTGGTCCTGGAAATGCTGAAAGTGATCGGCGCGGTGTGCGCGAAGTTGGACAAAGGCGAAGCGGTGGATGCCGGACACCTGGCGTCCATCATCGATTTCATCCGCACCTTCACCGACCAATGCCATCACGCCAAGGAGGAAAAGCTGCTTTTTCCGGCGCTCGCAAAAGTCGGCCTGCCGGCGACCGACGGTCCCGTCGCCGTCATGCTGAGGGAGCATGCGCTGGGGCGCAGCCTTGTCCGGAGCATGGACGACGCGCTTGCGGCCATGAAAAAGGGAGATGTGGGCGGCGCCGCGGCTTTTGCGGAAAACGCCCGGAAATACATTGAACTGCTTGGGAACCACATCGACAAGGAAGATCACGTCCTCTTCGTCATGGCGGACCAGCGCCTTTCGCCGGGCGCGCAGGAGGAACTGATGGCCGGATTCGACCGGGTGGAACGCGAGGAGACGGGCGAAGGCGTCCATGAAAAGTATCATGCCCTGCTCCATCGCCTGCGCGATCTTTACCTGTCGACGGCAACATGAACAAACCGAGCCGGCTCTTCCGAAAGGGCATCCGGAATTCGGTGTTGACACCGCCCGGCGCTTCAGCATAGAGTTTTTTAGTTAACGCTTCTTTCCGGAAGATGCAACCCGGCGCGGACAGAAAAAATGTCGGAGACCTCGGGTCTTCCCGCAAACCGCAGGATAACCGGAGGAAAGATTGAAACAACCTTAACCAAAGGAGGTCATTCATGGGCATTTTAACCTGGATCGTCATGGGCTTGATCGTCGGAGCGCTTGCGAAATTTCTCATGCCAGGCACGGGCCCCGGAGGAATCATCACAACTATTCTCCTGGGAATCGCGGGCGCTTTCGTGGGCGGATTTATCGGAACCTTGTTCGGACTGGGATCCGTCACGGGCTTTAATCTCGCCAGCTTTTTGCTGGCCATCGCTGGCGCGGTCCTGATTCTGGTTCTCTTTCGCGTTTTGAGAAAAAAATAGCGGGAAATGCGGCGTTCCTGACGGAAAGGCACGAAAAAAGGCACGGATGACGACTCAAGAAAATTTTTTACACCTTGTCAAAAAGGAGGATACCATGAGCGCATATCAAATCGCCGTCATTGTCGGGAGCCTGCGCAAAGCGTCTTTCAATCAAAAACTCGCCGACGCCGTCATTCAACTGGCGCCGCCCGATTTTTCGTTTCGCAAGCTCGCCATCGGCGACCTGCCGCTTTACAACCAGGACGATGACGCCCGCCAGGCCCCGTCCGTCCTCCGGCTGAAAAACGACATTCTGGCGTCCGACGGCCTTTTGTTTGTCACGCCGGAATACAACCGCTCCATTCCCGGCGTCCTCAAGAACGCCCTGGACAACGCTTCGCGCCCCTACGGCCAAAACGCCTGGGCGGGGAAACCGGCCGGCATTCTGGGGGCGTCGATCGGCGCCGTCGGCACGGCCATGGCGCAGCAGCATCTGCGCAACGTTCTCGTCTTTCTGGACGCGCCGACGCTGGCTCAGCCCGAGGCGTTCATTCACGCCAAAGAAGGACTGTTCGACGCCGACGGCAACATCGGTCCGGACAGCAAAGCGTTTCTCGCGAACTGGATGGACAAATACGCCGCCTGGGTGAGAAAACACGCGGCCGGCGCGAAGTAGGGAGAAGGCGCATGGCGATGAAATATCTTCCGGCCGCCGAAGCCAGGCAATTTGCGGAAAAATGGCTGCCGGCCTGGACGGGCAACGATCCCGAACGGCTGGCGGCCTTTTACGCCGAAGACGCTTATTATCTCGATCCCGGCGTGCCCGGCGGCGTCCGGGGAAAGCAAAATCTGCTGGCCTATTTCCGCAAGCTGCTGGCCGCCAATCCCGGCTGGGTCTGGACGCAGATCGAGGGCATTCCGCTCGAAGACGGTTTTCTCAACAAATGGCTGGCCCGGATTCCCGTGGGAAGCGCCACACTGGAAATCATCGGCGTCTGTTTCGTCCAGCTTGACGCCGAAGGCAAAATCCGGCGCAACGAAGTTTATTTCGACCGCTCGAACCTGCTGGCCGAAATCGCCCGGCAAAAGGCGCGGGCCGTTTCGTAAAAAAACGGCGCGGTTGCCGTTTAAAAATCATTCAGGAGAAGAAATAATTTTTTATGAAAAAACGGAGAACTCTTTTCTACGGACGGTTGTTGTCTTTCCTGTTTCTGGCGGCGCTGGCCTGGGGCTGCGCGGGTTTCGGACTTCCGGGCAGGCCGCCCGCCGTGCCGGAAGTCCATCCGGGGTACCTGAAAGGCTACATCGCCTTTGACAAGGCGCCGGACAGCCTGGTTCTTTTAGGACCGCCGCCTGCCGCCGGATCGGCCGCCGCCGCGCTCGACGAAGAGGTTTTCCAATCCCGCCAGGCCCTGCGCAACACACCGCGCTGGTTGCTGGCGGTCGATGACGCGAATCTGTCGTTTCCCGCCGCCACGGATACCTTTTCCTGCGCGCTCGGGCTGCCGATTTCCGAACGGGAAACGCCTTATCTTTATCAGATTCTGCGCCGTTCCATGACCGACGCCATCGTCGCCACACTCAAAGCCAAGGATCGCTATCGGCGCATCCGCCCCTTCATCGCCCATGCGACAACGACCTGCTCGCCCGACTGGGAAAAGGAGCTTGCGAAAGACGGATCTTATCCATCCGGCCACAGCGCTATCGGCTGGACCTGGGCTCTGATTCTGAGCGAACTGGATCCGGCGCACGGAGACGCGCTCGTTGTCCGGGGACGGGCTTTCGGAGAAAGCCGGGTGATCTGCAACTGCCATTGGCAAAGCGACGTTCTGGAAGGCCGGTTTATCGGCTCGGCCGTTTTCAGCCGTCTGCACGCCGGCCCCGGTTTTGTCTCCGACATGAAAGCCGCCAAAGCCGAAATCGCCGCGGCCCGGGCCCGGGGACTCAAACCCCGCCGGAACTGCGCCGCGGAAGCGGCAGCCCTCGCGCTTCAGCCGCCGGCAAAACGATAGAAATCCTGTTTTTTATTTCCGGACAGAAGCAGGCGGCAAGAGCCAAGACCCGATTAACGGGGTTTCCGCTTTGGTCTGCTTTCTTTTTGCGCCGGCGCTTTCGGAAGCGCTCCGCCCTTGATCCTGGCAAAATAGCTCTCCCGGCCGTACACGGCCGCCAGCGGATTGTGGCCCGTGACACGGTCCTTAACGGCCAGGACGGTTGTCGGCGCCTGTGCGTATTTGAAGAAAAGCGAATCATGGCCGACGCAAAGTCCCAAAAGCACATTGAAGTGGACGCGGGCGTCGTTCACAAACAGGGCCTGGGCGATCGGATTGCACATGGATTCGAATTCGCCGGAAAAAATCTTTTCCGCATCGGTAATGCCGATTTCCTCTTTGGGAACGGCTCCGACCTTGCACACCACCGAAACCACCTCAAATCCATGGCTTGCGAAAATCTGCTCGACCGCCGCCGCTTCCCGGGCCAGACCCACACAAAAGACCAGACCCAGACGGCTGTAGTTCATCCGGCGCGCAAATTCCATAATCTCCTCGATCCGCGTTTTCACCGGATGGAGAGCGCCCGGTTTTCTGTCGGGGCCGGCGTAACCAGCCCCTTCCTGAACCGACGAGAGCCTGGCAAATTCCCGGACGGCCGGCTCGGCATATTCCCTGCGGGCCCGGTCGGTGATTTTTTTGCCGCGCGCGGTGGGACAAAATTCGGGGGCTTTCCCCCGCCGGTTAAGACAGATGCGCTCCCGGCGAGCCAACGGACAGCGGGCGCACTGCGCCACATTTTGTTCGGATTTCATAAGGGAGTCCTCTTCGGTAAAAATTGGCAATTATTATAAACGTCCTGCCGGATCGCGTCCACAAAAGAATTGGTTTACAGCCAAATTGGTTTTCGGCCTTGACATATTATGAGCATATGCTTATTATTCGGTTCGGAGGAAAGAAACGATCATGCCCCGACCCAAATGCCGGCGCCATATCTGCGGAACGCCGGACAAAAACCACTTCAAGCCACGCGGCATTCCCGCCTTCGACCTCGACGAAGTCCTCCTGGCGCTCGACGAATTCGAGGCGGTCCGCCTGGCGGATTACGAGCGGCTCTATCAGGAAGAAGCAGCCGCGCAAATGAACATTTCCCGCCAGACCTTCGGCCGGATTCTCGAGTCGGCGCATCGCAAGATTGCCGATGTGCTGATCCACGGCAAAGCGCTGAAAATCGAATCAGGCGAAGCGGCGACCGAAAAACGCGAACCTTGCGGCAGAGCAAACCTCCGCCGCACCAAACAGCATCCATCGTAAAAGGAGAACATCATGAAAATCGCTCTACCATCCTACCAAAACACCGTTGACGAACATTTCGGCCACTGTGAATACTTCACCGTATTCACCATCGACGACGACCGGAAAATCGTTTCCGAAGAAATCCTCACGCCGCCTCCCGGCTGCGGCTGCAAATCCAATATCGCTGAGGTGCTTGCCGAAATGGGCGTAGAGGTCATGCTGGCCGGCAACATGGGCCAGGGCGCCGTAAACGTCCTGGGCCAAAGCGGCATCCGTGTCCTGCGCGGCTGTTCGGGAAACGTCCGGGAAGTGGCGTCAAAATGGCTGGCCGGCGGGCTTGCCGATTCCGGGCTTTCCTGCGCACAGCACGAACACGGCTGTCACGAGCACTGAATCGGAGCAATCCATGAAAGCGGGCAAGGCGGGTCCGTCCGGACCGGTAAACCGTTCCGACGGACAAAACATCATCCTGGATTCCATCGCGGACGGCGTATTCACGGTGGACCGGGACTGGCGCATCACATCGTTTAACCGCGCAGCGGAAACGATCACCGGCGTCCTGCGCGGGGAAGCCGTGGGACAGCTGTGCAAGGACGTGCTCAAGGCGGACATCTGCGAGAAAAACTGCTGCCTCAGAACCACAATGAAAACCGGCGAACCCATCATCAATAAAAAAATCCGGATCATCGACGCGCGGGGCCGCAAATTTCCCGTCAGCATTTCCACGGCGCTTCTGCGCGACGCCAAAGGCAGGCTGCTGGGCGCGGTGGAAACCTTCCGCGACATCAGCGTCGAGGAAGACCTGCGCAAGGCCATCGCATCTAAATATTCCTTCGAGGATATTCTTTCCCGGAACCGGCGCCTGCTCCAGCTGTTCGACATCCTGCCGGACGTCGCCGCGGGCGGCAGCACCGTCCTGATCGAGGGGGAAAGCGGCACGGGCAAGGAACTCTTTGCCCGCGCCATTCACAATCTCAGCCCCCGCAAAAAGCAGCCCTTTGTCGCCGTCAACTGCGGCGCCCTTCCGGATACACTTCTGGAATCGGAACTCTTCGGCTACAAGGCGGGCGCGTTTACCGACGCGAAAAAGGACAAGCCCGGGCGCTTTAGCCTGGCCGAAAACGGAACCCTGTTTCTCGACGAAATCGGCGAGCTCACGATGGCCTTGCAGGTTAAGCTCCTGCGCGTATTGCAGGAAAAAACCTACGAACCTCTGGGTGCGACGAAAAGCGTCGAACACCATGTGCGCATCATTGCGGCAACCAACAAAAACCTCGAAGACCTTGTCCGGCAGGGACGTTTCCGGGAAGATCTGTACTACCGGATCAACGTTTTTCTTATTTCCCTGCCGCCGCTGCGTGAACGGATGGAAGATATTCCCCTGCTGGTCGATTCTTTCATCAGGCGCTTCAACGCGCTGCAGAAAAAGGATATTGAAGGCGTTGCCGCCGACGCGATGTCCGTCCTGATGGACTACGCCTGGCCCGGCAACATCCGCGAGCTGGCCAACGTCATTGAACGCGCCTTTATCCTCTGCAAATCCGGTCTCATCGAAAAGAAGCATCTGCCGGAGTCTCTTTGGACCGCCGCCGCGGCGCCGGCCGACAGCCGGGGCCTGTCGCTGCGTGAGGCGCAGGCGGCCTTTCTTACGGACGCGCTTCGGGAAAACGGCTGGAACCGCCTCCAGACCGCCCGGAGGCTGGGCGTCCACAAAAGCACCCTGTACCGCCGGATCAAGGCCCTGGGCATCGTCTTGCCCGACCGATAAAAGGCTTGTCGCGATTTTGCGACTCAGTCGCGACAGAGGTCGCATCTCTGCAACCGCGCCGCAGGCCGCCCGCCGGATTTCCTTATTCCATCTTACTGTAACGCTTCAGGAATGCCGTCCCATTCATCCCTGGCATTGCTTTTGCTTTATCCTGATTTGAAGGCCGCGGCCTCACTAAAGAAAACGAAAACCAGCAAGGAGAAGAACATGAAAATCGCCCTGTCCGTATTCAAGGAATGCATCTCCACCGTTTTCGACGCGGCGGACCAACTGCTGATCCTGGACATGGACAACACAGAAGCCCCCCGGCGCTCCACGGCTCGTTTCTCCGGAAAGGACCCGGCCAGCCGGATTTCCGACCTCGCGGCCCGGGGCATCAACGTGCTGATTTGCGGCGCCATTTCCCGCCCCATGGAGCGATCCATCGCGTCGCGGGGCGTGATCGTCCATTCGTTTGTCCGCGGTCCCGTGGAGGATGTTCTGGCCGCTTACCTGGGCAACCGTCTGAGTCTGGAGGTCTTTTCTCTGCCCGGCTGCCGCGGCCGGGGTTCGGAGGCAACATCCTGCCCGAGACAAAGCGGGCGTCGGAGGCGCCCCATGGGCTGCCGCATGCGACCGCCGCAACCGGGAGAACAGGACTGACGCCGCCCATTTTTGATGGCGAAGGAGGAATAATCATTGAACGCATCCATTCCGAAAGAAATTTTTTTTACCAAAGGGGTCGGGTCGCACCGAGAACAGCTGCATTCCTTTGAGCTCGCGCTGCGCGACGCGGGCATCGAAAAATGCAACCTGGTGCAGGTTTCCAGTATTATGCCGCCGGGCTGCAAAGTGATCTCGCGGGCGGAGGGCCTCAAGAGGCTTCGACCCGGCGCAATTACGTTTTGCGTGATGAGCCGCTGCTGCTCGAACGAGCCCAAAAGGCTGATTGCCGCGTCCGTCGGCTGCGCGATTCCGGTGGACAAGAAGACGTACGGCTACATCAGCGAGCATCACGCCTTCGGTTTTACCGAAAAACAGACAGGCGATTATGCCGAGGACCTGGCGGCGGCCATGCTGGCATCCACACTGGGCATCGATTTCAACGTGGATGAAAGCTGGGACGAAAAAAAAGAATTGTTCAAAATCAGCGGTAAAATCGTCGGCACCCGCAACACCACCCAGTCCGCCGTGCTGAAGACAGCCGACTACACGACGGTTCTGGCGGCGGCGGTTTTTGTATTTTAGGAAACGGTTGACAAATAAGGAGACAAACATGAATGCAGCCAATCGCGGAGGAAAAGATCAGAGAATGGGCATGGGCCAGGGACGCGGAGGCGGCGGACGGGGACGCATGGGCGGCCCGACGGCCGGCGGCGCGGCGGGAACCTGCCGCTGCCCCAACTGCGGACACAGCCAGCCGCACGAACGCGGCGTGCCCTGTACGCAGCTCAAATGCCCGCAGTGCGGCACAAACCTGATAAGAGAGTGAGAACGGCCGGAGACATAGGCGTGAAGCATATTCGCGCGGGGATGGCGGCGGCGGATCCAACACCGCTTCGCGCCGCCGCCACCGATTTTATCCGATCGAAACCAGGAGAGAACCAAAATTATTTCATTCGGCGACACGTCAGGAAGATGGATTAATCATGAAAAATATTGGGATCATTCTATGCGCCCGATACAGCCATTGTGGCGGCGGAAAATGCTTCAGAGCGCTGCGCGAACGCCACGGCGGCTTTGCCCGCTACGCTCCGGATGAACGAGTGGAAATTGTCGGATATTCGACCTGCGGGGGCTGTCCGGGCGGCAACGTGGAATACGTTCCGGCGGAATTTTTGAAAAACGGATGCGACATCGTCCACCTGGCCACCGGGCTGGTGGTCGGATACCCGCCCTGTCCGCGACTTGGACAATTTAAAGTTTTTATTGAAGAACAGTTTAATCTAACGGTGGTTGTGGGGACTCACCCGATTCCGCTTAAATACATGGAGACTCACAGCAGACTTCCCTTCTGGGAACAAACAAAAATGGAACTGGTAGCCGCCGACCTCATGAAGGAGTCCCGCGAGCTGATGGAATCTTACAATTAACGATTGAGGAAGGTACGATGAAAATTGCAATCACAACATCAGGCAGCGACGTATCCGCGCCGCTGGACAGCCGCTTCGGCCGCGCGCCGAAATTTCTGATTTACGATCTCGACACCGGCACATTTGAGGTTGTGGACAACCGGCAAAATTTAAACGCGGCACAGGGAGCGGGCATCCAGTCCGCGCAAAACATTGCGCGACTGAACGTCAAAGCGCTGGTCACGGGCCACTGCGGTCCCAAGGCGTTTCGGGTCTTAAAGGCGGCGGGAATTAAAATTTTCAACTGCGACGCAACGACGGTCCAGGAGGCGCTGGATCTCTACCGATCCGGCAAACTCCGGGAGGCGTCGGACGCCGATGTGGAAGGGCACTGGGCATGACGGATTCCCGAATTGTCTATCATCCGATCGGCGTGATCCGCAGCCGGCACACGGTTGCGGAAAACACGCCCATCCAGCCGGTTTACGCGCGAGGCTGCTGCGGTCGTGCGGACATCTTTCCCGAATTCGCTGCGGGTCTAAGCGATCTGGAGGGATTCTCGCACATTTACCTGCTCTATCATTTTCACCACGCGCCGCCGGCAAAATTGACCGTCAAACCGTTTCTGCAGGACGTGGAAAGAGGCGTTTTTTCCACGCGGGCGCCGGGCCGCCCCAATCCCATCGGTCTATCCGTGGTAGAGCTTTTGAAGATCGAAGGCTCTGTTGTCCATTTCGACGGCGCCGATATTCTCGACGGCACGCCGCTCCTGGATATCAAGCCCTATACGGCAAAGTTCGACCTGTGCGACGTAAAAAAAAGCGGCTGGCAGGACGAGGTGGATGAACAAACGGCGCAGCACAAGGGAAAGAGGGGGTACCTCAAATGAAAATGTGTCTGGATTGTGTTCCGTGTTTTGTGCGCCAGGCCGCCGATGCGGTCCGCCTTTCGGTTTCCTCGGAGGAAGAGCAGGACCGCCTGATGCACAACGTTTTGCAGTGGATCGGCGACATCGACCTTAGTCAGACGCCGCCGGCCGCCGCGCAGATGCTTCACCGGCGCCTGCGCGCCCTTCTGGCCGTCGAGGATCCCTACCGGATTTCCAAGGACCGGCACAATGCGCTCGCCTCCCGGCTGATGCCCTCCATCCGCCGGCGCATCGCGGCCGCGGTCGATCCGCTGACCATGGCTGTCCGTTACGCCATCACGGGAAACATCATCGATCTGGGCGCCAAAAACAATGTGGGCCTGGGCGAGGTCTACGCGGAGCTCCAAAGCGCGCCCATGCAGCCCGTCTTCGGCGATCTGGAGGCGTTGAGAAAAGCGGCCGGCCTGGCCAGAACCATTCTTTACCTGGCCGACAACGCCGGTGAAATTTTTTTCGACCGTCTGCTGATCGAGCAGTTTTCCGGCGCGCGGGTTACGCTGGTCGTACGCGGCGCACCGGTGATCAACGACGCGACGCTTCCCGACGCCAGGGCGGCGGGCATGGAAGACATCGCCGACGTCATGGACAACGGCTCGGATGCGCCGGGCACCCTGCTGAGCGATTGCAGCCCTGAGTTCCGCCGCCGGTTCGATGAAGCCGACATGATCATCGCCAAAGGCCAGGGTAATTTTGAAAGCCTGTCGGAGGGACAACGCGACGTTTTCTTCCTGTTTCGGGCCAAGTGTCCGGTGATCAGCCGTCATACCGGTTTTGCCGCGGGAACTTACGTGGCGGCCAACCGGTTCGAACGACAGAAGACCGCAGGGGAAAGAAACGACTCGTGAAAACATCGTTTGTTGCCATAGAACTTAAAGCGCACGCGCCGTTCACGGCTTTCGGCACTGTCACGGGCATTGTCATTATGGCTGTTTTTATTCATTTCCGGATCCCAGGCGAGATTTCGTCCACGCTTTTCTGGACGATGCATCCGCTGCACGTCCTGCTCAGCGCCCTGGTAACCACGGCGATGTACAGACTGCACTCCGGTGGCGGCGTTTGGCGAACAATTCTTATTGGATATTTTGGATCGGTCGGCATTGCCACTTTAAGCGATTCACTCATTCCCTTTGCCGGAGAATGGCTGCTTGACCTGCCTTATCGCGGCATTCATCTTGGCTTTATCGAAAAATGGTGGCTGGTCAATCCGCTGGCTTTAGCCGGTATCGGACTGGGGTTTGTCATTTCTCACACTAAAATTCCCCATGCAGGCCATGTGCTGCTCAGCACTTGGGCGTCGCTGTTTCACATTCTGATGGCGCTGGGAACTTCTCTGGACGTCTTTACGATGATTTTGATTGCGGTCTTTCTGTTTTTAGCGGTCTGGATTCCCTGTTGCACCAGCGATATTGTTTTCCCCTTGCTCTGGATTAAGAAAGAAAATGGCGATGGCAAGCGCCCGATTTCCGTCACGGATGGAGGTATGACATGAGAATCGCAATAGCTTCCGGAAAAGGCGGAACCGGCAAAACCACGATAGCCGTCAACCTGGCGCGCGTTTTCGACGGCAGCGTTGTTCTCGCGGATTGCGACGTCGAAGAACCCAACGCGCATCTGTTTTTGAAAACATCCACGCCGACTTACAAAATCGTCGGCATACCCGTTCCGCAAGTGGACGAGTCTCTTTGCGACGGCTGCGGCCTGTGTTCGAAAATTTGCCAGTTTTCGGCTATTGTGACCTTCGGGACCGCGCCGCTGGTTTTTCCGGAAATGTGCCATGGCTGCGGCGGCTGCGCGCTGGTATGTCCGCTCAAGGCCATTACCGAAAGGGAGCGCCGCATCGGCGTGGTGGAAACGGCGCAGGCTGACCGGATCACCCTGGTAACAGGACGGCTTGATGTGGGCGTGGCGCTTGCGCCGCCTCTGATCCGCGCGGTCAGAAGCGAGTTTGCGCTCATGGGCGACGCGATTCTGGATGCGCCGCCCGGAACATCGTGTCCGGTGATCGCCGCGGTGCGGGACACGGACATGGTCCTTCTGGTGACGGAGCCCACGCCGTTCGGTCTCAACGATCTGGCGCTGGCCGTGGATATGATACGCGAGCTTCGGTTGCCCTTCGGTGTGATCGTCAACCGAATGGGCTCAGGCGACGACCGGGTGCAGTACTACTGCCAAAGGGAGAGCATCCCCATTTTTCTGGAAATTCCCGACGACCGGCGCATTGCCGAAGCCTATTCGCGGGGGATTCTAATGGTGGACGCGCTGCCCGAATACCGGCCGCTTTTTGAAAATTTGTGGAAAATCATCCGGCAACGGTTAAAGTAAAGGAGAAGAACGTTATGCCAACGTATGAGTATATTTACGGTCCCGTCCCCTCGCGGCGTCTGGGCCGCTCGCTCGGGCTGGATCTGGTGCCTTACAAGACCTGCACCTATGACTGCATTTATTGTCAGTTGGGTAAGACCACGGAGAAAACGCTGGAACGGCGTGAGTATGTTCCGGTGGCGGACGTTTTGAAAGAGCTTCACGAAAAGCTCTCAACCGGGATTGACTGCGATTACATCAGTCTTGCCGGCTCCGGCGAGCCGACGCTGCATGCGGGCACAGGCGAACTGATTGCCAAGATAAAGGAAATGACGAAGATTCCCGTCGCGGTCATTACCAACGGATCGCTTTTGTATCGGCCGGAAGTCCGCGAGGCGCTGGCCGGCGCGGACCTGGTGATTCCGTCGCTCGACGCGGGCGATGCCGCGCTTTTTGAATATGTCAACCGCCCCCATCCGGACATTTCCTTTGAAACCATGGCTGAGGGCCTGATAACCTTTGCAGGACAGTATAAAGGGCGCCTCTGGCTGGAGGTGCTCCTGGTTTCCGGCGTGACCGGTCTGCCTTTGGAGGCGAGAAAAATTGCGGCCTGGATTGATAAAATCCGGCCGGAAAGAGTCCAGTTGGGCACGGTAAATCGTCCGGCTCCCGAAGATTTTGCCTGCGCCGTGGACCCGAAACAAATGAAAACGCTCGTCGGCTGCTTTGCGAAAAATGTGGACCTTCTGGAAAACACGCCTCCGGCAGGCTTTGCCGACGCGGGCTCGTCAGACGCAACCGACAATGACATTATGAATCTTCTGGCCAGGCGCCCCTGCGCGCTCGAAGGCCTCTGCGCGGGGCTGGGACTGCATCCGCATGATGCAGTCAAGCGCATCGAGCGGATGATCGCCGGTAAAAGCGTCGTCGCAAAACGAAACGGAAGAACGATTTATTACACACCGGCGGAGCGCGCATCATGAACGAACTGGTCATCATCAGCGGCAAGGGGGGAACGGGGAAAACCAGCGTCACCGCGTCGCTGGCCGTTCTGGCCGAACGCCCGGTCATCTGCGACTGCGACGTGGACGCGGCAGATCTGCACCTGGTTCTGGCGCCCGATATCCGCGAGGAGCATGACTTCCGCGGCGGCCGTCAGGCTGTCATCAACCGGGACGACTGCGCGGACTGCGGCGTCTGCGCGGACCTGTGCCGGTTCGGGGCGATCCGAATGGAAGAAAAGGAGGACAGCGACACGCTGTTTGTCATCGATCCGATATCGTGCGAAGGCTGCGGCGTGTGCGTTCATTTCTGCCCGCAAAAAGCGATTGACTTTCCGGAGCGGCTCTGCGGTAAATGGTTTGTTTCACAAACGAGGCTGGGGCCCATGGTGCATGCCCGCCTGGCGGCGGCCGCCGAAAACTCCGGCAAACTTGTCTCCACCGTGCGGCAGGAAGCGCGTCGGCTGGCCGAAACAGGCAGCTATGATTGGATCATCGTCGACGGGCCGCCCGGCATCGGCTGCCCCGTTATCGCTTCGGTCACCGGCGCATCGCAGATTCTGGTGGTCACCGAACCGACCGTTTCGGGCGAACATGACCTCGAACGGGTGCTGGGCCTGGCCCGCCATTTTCAGATTCCGGCAGCCGTGTGCGTCAACAAGTGGGATATCAATCCCGCGATGACCGGGCGGATGGAAACAAAAGCAAAAGAGGCGGGAGCGCTCATTGCCGGACGCATCCGGTACGACCGGGCCATGACGCGCGCGCAAATCGAACAAAAGACGGCTGTGGAAATCGGCGCTGCCTGCGCCCCCGATATTCTTGCCGTTTGGAAAAACGTAACCCGTTCAGGAGGGAAGCAGTCGTGACGGAAATGGTGGAAATCGATAAATTTTATCTTACGGCGTACCGGCATGCGAAAGACCCGCGCAACCTGGGCCCGCAAGACATCTTCAACGGACACGCGAAAATCACCGGACCCTGCGGCGATACGATGGAATTCTGGCTTTGGGTCGAAGAGGGAAAGATCCAGAAAGTCTCCTTCATCACGGACGGCTGCGCTCCGTCGCTCGCCGCCGGCAGCATGACGACCTGCCTGGCTAAGGGAAAAACCCTTGCGAAGGCAAAAGCCATCATGCAAAAGGACGTTCTTGACGCACTGGGCGGTCTTCCCGGAGATCACGAGCACTGCGCTCTTCTGGCGGCCAATACGCTGGCGGCCGCCTGTGAGGACTATCTGAAAAATTCGAAAACAGGAGGAACATAAAACAGTGGAAAGCAAAAAAACGTGTGACTCGTGCGGAGATTCAAGCTGCTCCGCCAAAAATCAGCAGCAAAATGAAAGCAAGGAGGAATACGCGGACCGCCGCCGTTTGCAGGCCCGGCTGTGCCGCATACAACATAAAATCGTGGTGCTTTCCGGCAAAGGCGGTGTCGGAAAAAGCACGGTGGCAGTGAATCTCGCCACGGCGCTGGCGTTAAACGGCCTGCGCGTGGGACTTCTGGATGTCGATATTCACGGCCCGAGCGTCCCGACCATGCTGGGCCTGGAAGGCGCCTCGCTTTCAGGCACGCCCGGCGAACTGCTGCCGGTGGAGTTCGGCGGCCTAAAAGTCATGTCCATTGGTTTTCTGCTGCACAATCCCGATGATGCGGTGATCTGGCGCGGTCCGATGAAAATGGGCGTCATCAAACAGTTTCTCACGGACGTCAACTGGGGCGATCTGGATTATCTGATCGTGGACGCGCCTCCCGGAACCGGGGATGAGCCGTTGTCGCTGTGCCAGCTGATTCAGCCGCTCGACGGCGCGGTCATCGTCACCACGCCGCAGAAAGTCGCGGCGGTGGACGTACGCAAGTCCATCAGTTTCTGCCGCCAGGTCAACGTGCCGGTGCTGGGAGTCGTCGAAAACATGAGCGGCTTTGTCTGCCCCAAGTGCGGGGAAGTCACACAGATCCTACCCGAAGGCGGCGGCCGTAAAATTGCCGCCGACATGAGCGTGCCCTTCCTGGGCGCGATTCCGATGGATCCGGGCATTGCCCAGTCGGGCGATTCCGGCAAGGTGTTTATCTATCATTCTTCGGAATCGCCGACGGGAAAAATACTGCAGGACATCATTGATCAGATTTTGGATTCAAATAAAGAGCAAAAATTAAACGCATAAGGAGACCATTATGAAAATCGCCATACCGTTAGCCGAAGGCAAACTGACCATGCATTTCGGACATTGTGCAAGTTTCGCCATTGTCGAAGTGGATGACAAAACAAAGAAAATATTGAAACGCGAAGATATTCCTGCGCCGCCTCATGAGCCGGGTCTTCTGCCGCCGTGGCTGGCCCAGCAGGGCGCCGGGATGATTATCGCGGGGGGCATGGGACAACGCGCCCAGCAGCTTTTCGTCCAGCAGGGCATCCAGGTGGTGGTTGGCGCGCCTCCTGATGCGCCGGAAAAACTGATTGCGGATTTTTTCGCAGGCACGCTGCAAAGCGGCATTAATGCCTGCGATCACTAAAAGGCCGACGCCATGCCGTTTGAAGAACTGATCGAAGCGCTGCAGCGTGAAAAGGAAAAGGCCCGTGCGCAGGGGGGTCAGGACAAGATCAAAAAACAGCACGAAAAGGGACGCCTGACGGCGCGTGAACGCATCGGGCGTCTGCTCGACGACGGGTCATTTCTGGAGTTGGGCGCTCTTTGCGTTTCCGATATTCCCGGCATGGCCGAAAAAACGCCTGCGGACGGACTGGTCATCGGCTACGGCGCGGTCAACGGTCGGCGGGTGGGCGTCTTTGCCAACGACTTCACGGTGCTGGCCGGCTCCAGCGCCACCATCAACAACAAGAAGATGGGAATCTTTAAGCAGCAGCTTTACGCGTATGGCTTTCCTCTGATCTGGCTGGGCGAGGCGGGCGGTCAGCGTATTCCCGATCTTCAGGACGCGGGCCGAATGCTTTTTCACGGCGTGGGCTCCGACGCCGCGCGTCCGGGCTACAGCCATTTTCGCCAGGTTCCTTACGTGATGGCGGCGATGGGCGACTGCCACGGCGTTCCCGACTGGCAGGCCTGCCTCGCGGATTTCACCATCGTGGTCAAGGGAGCGTCGATTTCCGTATCCGGCCCACGCGCGCTGGGCAAAGCCATCGGCCAGCAGCACAGCGCCGAGGAAATGGGCGGCTGGCAGGTGCACGCGCAGGTGACCGGCATGGCCGACCAGGTCGCGGAAAATGCGGAAGACTGCTTTCGCCTCATTAAAACCTATCTGGATTTCATGCCGTCAAACGCTCAGGAATTGCCGCCGAAACGGCCCGTGCCGGGGTGTTCCGATGCGCGCATTCAAAAAATTCTAGACATTCTTCCCGAGAAGCGCACACGCGCCTACGACATGCACAAGATTCTCGCCTGCATCGTGGACGGAGGGCAATATCTCGAAATCAAGCCTTTGTTTGGCAAAATGCTGATCACCGCTTTGGCCCGCGTGGGCGGCGAAACGGTCGGCATTATCGCCAGCAATCCCATCGTCAATGCCGGCGCTACGGATACGGACGCGTTGGAAAAATCCACCAGTTTTCTGTGCCACTGCGATTCGTTCAATATTCCCTTGATCTTTCTGGTCGATACGCCGGGACATCTGACCGGTCTTGAGGCTGAGCAAAAGCGCGTGGGCGCGAAGGTGGTCAACAATCTTCAGGCGCTTTTTCAGGTGACCGTTCCCAAAATCACGATTCTTGTCCGCAAAGGTTACGGTCAGGCGCTCGTTAATATGTGCGCCGCCGGGGCAGGTTCCGATTTCATGGCGGCCTGGCCCACGGCGGAAATCAGCTTCATGGATCCTCACGTCGGAGCCGACATCGTGTTCGGCAGCCTGCCCCAGGACGAACGCGAAAAGCTGGTTCAAAAGATGATGGCGGATTCTTCGCCTTATCCGGCGGCGCGGGTTTACGGAATTCAGGATATTATTCATCCGTGTGAAACGCGCGATTACCTGATTAAAATTCTCGGCATTATCCGGGATTCCAAAACGCAAGGCATGAGCCGGCATCTTCTGGCTGGCTGGCCGACCAAGTTCTGATCCGCGCGGCCTGTCATCCGAAGCAAAGCCAACCAAACCATCAAAGGAGAAAACATTATGGCGAGCGTATCCTTGAAGGCAGTGGACAAAATTGAAATCTGGACGTTGCAGGACAACTACATCGAAATGACCGCGATGGACAACAATGCGGTGGTGACCAGAGCAATGTCCATCAAAGACGGTGAAATCAAGGCATCCATTTTGGCGGAACACGGTTTTTCGGCGCTCGTCAAAACGACGGCGGAGGACAAAACGCACACGCTGCTTTTCGATTTCGGCTTCTCCGAAGATGGAGCGGTCAAAAATGCGGCGCTGCTCGGTTTGGATCTGCGCGACGTCGAAGCGGCGGCGCTTTCCCACGGTCACAGCGACCACACAGGCGCCATGAAAGCTTTCGGCGCAGCCATCGGGAAAAAGGATGTGCCGCTGGTGGTGCATCCGTCGGCGTTTAAAGCGCCGCGATATCTGAAATTCGGCGAAAGCTTCAAAGCCTATTTCCCCCGGTTCACCCGCGAAATGGTTCAAGAGGCGGGATTTCATCCGGTGGAAACGGAAATCCCCTATTCTCTGCTGGACAACGCCTTCTTGGTTTTGGGCGGCATTCCCCGAAAAACGGATTTTGAAACAGGCTGGTCCATCGTCCATCGCCTCGAAGAAGGGAAAGAAGTCTGGGACGCCATTGAAGACGATACGTCGGTCGTTATGCATCTTCAGGACAAGGGCCTGGTAATTTTATCCGGCTGCGCGCACGCGGGCATTGTCAACACGGTGCAGTACGCGATAGAAACAACCGGCGTCAGGCAGATCCATGCCGTCATGGGCGGCTTCCATCTGTCCGGACCTTTTTTCGAGCCGATCATCGGCCGGACGGCCTCGGAATTGCAGAAATTCAAACCGTCCCATATCATCCCGACGCACTGCACCGGCCGCAAGGCGATTATGGAAATCGAAAAAAAGATGCCCAAACAATTTATTTTAAACATGGCCGGAACGAAGCTTACGTTTGTATAAAGACAGGTGCAAGGTGAAAGGTGCAAGGCACAAGGAAGACGGAAATATCAGCTATGAGCCACCATCCGCTATCCACCATTCACCATTCACCATCCACCATTTACCATCCACCAACTAAGGAGGTTTCATGACCGAAAAAGCATTTCAGGATTATTACCCGGACGATTTGAGCCACTGCTACGGGTGCGGCAGCCGCAACGAAAAGGGACTGCAAATCAAAAGTTTCTGGGACAAAGAAGAATCCGTCTGCGTTTATACGCCAAGGGACTACCACACGGCCATTCCCGGATTTGTTTATGGCGGACTTATCGCCTCGCTCATCGACTGCCACTCCACCGGCACGGCATCGGCGGCCAAATACCGCGCGGAGGGCCGGGAAATGGGCTCCGATCCGCCGATTCGCTTCGTGACCGCTTCGCTGCATGTGGACTACCTGCTGCCCACGCCGATCGGCGTTCCTCTCGAAGTCCGAGGTAAAGTCAAACTGATCAAAGGAAGGCGCGTGGTGGTGGAAGCGCGCTTGCTGGCGGAAGGCAAGCTCTGCGCGCAAGGCGAGGTTGTGGCCGTCCAGATGCCGGAAAACATGCGGCCGGGAAAATGAAGAGGTATCCGATAAAAAAAAGTGGAGCGAAACAAACATGATGAATAAACGTGTAAAAACCTTCTATTTCAGCGCTACGGAAACGACAAAGAAAATCGTGACCGGAATTGCCGGGAAACTCGCGGAAAGTTTCGGCGGGAAAATAGCGGCAACCGCAGACTTCACCTTGCCGGATGCCCGAGAAATACCCATGTCTTTCAACAGCCGGGATATTGTCATCGCCGGCGTTCCCGTTTACGCAGGCAGGGTCCCCAATGTGTTGTTAAAATATCTGAATACCATGACGGGAAACGGTGCCCTGGCCGTTGCCGTAGTCGTTTACGGAAACCGCCATTATGACGATGCGCTCGTAGAGTGGCGCGACATTCTGGAAGCAAGAGGCTTTAAGGTCATTGCCGCCGGCGCGTTTGTCGGCGAACATTCCTTTTCCCGAATTCTCGGGGGAAACAGACCTGACGCGCAAGACATGTCGCGTGTCGCGGAATTTGCCGGGCGGATTCATGAAAAATTGACAACTTCGGGCAATGCCCCGGCTGACGTATCCGTCCCGGGAAAACACCCGTACCGGCCTTATTACCGGCCCAAAGACAAAGACGGCAATCCCGCTTCTATCCTCAAGGTCGTTCCCAAAACCAACGACGACTGCATCCACTGCGGCCTCTGCGTCAGCCTTTGTCCCATGGGCTCCATTGACGGGGAGGACGAAGCTGAAATTACGGGAATCTGCATCAAATGCTGCGCCTGCCTCAAAAATTGCCCGGTGGAGGCAAAGTATTTTGACGACGCCAATTTCCTGTGGCACAAAGAGGAATTGGAAGTCGCTTTCACTTCCCCTCGCCGGGAGCCGGAGTTTTTTTTATAAATGTAAAATTCATTGACCTGAATCAATGCGCGATCACGCGGCCTCTGCTAGGGTTTCGGAATAAAAAGGAGACTTAATCCGATGAGTGTCGGCCTGTTCGTTTCTATCCCGATGATTCCGCAGCGTAAGATGCTCTCCTGGACAAAATACGGCCTGTCCCGGTGGGTCTACACCTTCCCGCTCGCGGCGCTTGCCATTGCCGCGCTGCTGATGTATTATGAGACTGTTCTTATTGTCTTCAAGTCTCTGTCCTTCGTATTGCTGCTTCTGTTTTTTGCCGTTATTTTAATGCTCGCCTTCACACTCGCGGCCATGAATACATACCCATTTGCGGCAACGACTGAGGCCCCCACAGCATACTAAACACCTGCAAGGAGATATATATGAACAAAAGAAAAAGAATCATCGTCATCGGCGGATCGGCCGCCGGCCCCAAGGCCGCCGCCAAGGCGCGGCGCATCGACAACGACGCGGAAGTGATCATTATCCAGAAGGATGCGGATCTTTCAATGGCGTCCTGCGGCTATCCCTATTACGTGGGCGGCTATTTCAACGACCGCAATCAGCTTCTGTGCACGCCCACCGGCGTTGTGCGAAGCCCTTTGTTTTACTTGAACGCCAAGGACATCGACGCCCGCGTGAATACCGAAGTGACAAACATTGACACAATAAATCACTCGGTATCTTTCAGGAATCTGACATCAGGCGAAGAAGGCGCGCTGACCTACGACAAACTGATCATCGCCACGGGCGCCGTGCCGCGCATGCCGCCCGTTCCGGGTGTGGATCTCGACGGCATTACGACGCTGCAATCCATGAAAGACGCGGATTTTCTGCGCAATGTGCGCGATGAAGGCAAGATTAAAAAAGCCGTAGTCATCGGCGGGGGCCTGATCGGCATCGAAACCTGCGAAGCTCTCCAGCTCGCGGGCATTGAAATCACGGTGATCGAACTTCTGCCTCAGCTGCTGACCTTTCTGGACTGGGAACTGGCCAAGCTCGTGGAAAACCATGTCAAAAGCAAAGGCGCCAACGTCATTACGGAAAACGGCATCGCGGCTTTCCTGGGCGAAAACGGAAAACTGACCGCCGTCAAACTGCAAAACGGCACGGAACTGCCGTGCGAACTGGCGGTGGTGGCGATCGGCGTCCGCCCCAATGTGAAACTCGCCCAACAATCCGGTTTAAAAATCGGTGAAATCGGTGGCGTTGACGTCAACGAATTTATGCAGACGTCCGATCCGGATATCTACGCCGTGGGCGACTGTGTAGAATCGACGAACCGCATCACCGGCAAAAAAGTGCACGCGCCTTACGGAGACCTGGCGAATTTGCAGGGCCGTGTCGCGGGGGAGAACGCCGCCTCCGCCAATTGCGTCACCTTCCCCGGAACGATCCAGACCGGCATCTGCAAGGTCTTCGATTACGGGGCCGGCGCCACAGGGCTTTCCGAAACGGTGGCCAAACGGCTGGGGTATAACGATATCATCACCGTCATCAACGCCAGTCCCGACAAACCCGGCTTCATGGAAGGCAAGCTTCTGGTGACCAAGCTGACTGCCGATGCCAAAACCGGTCGTGTTTTGGGCGCGCAGTGCATCGGACCCGGCAACGTCTCCAAGCAGATTGCTCAGTGGGCGATGGCGATACAGGGCAAGCTGACCGTTGAGGATCTCATCAATGCCGATCTTCCTTATGCACCGCCTTTCTCGCTGGCGATCGATCATTTCATCGCCACGGCGCACATCATGCAAAACAAGATGAAAGGCCGGATGAAGGGCATCAGCTGCAAAGACGTTTATGAGAAGCTCAAAGCGGGTGAGAAACCTTTTATCATCGATACGCGGGGTCCGGAAGAATTCGAAGAGATGCGCCTGGGCATTGGAGAGACGCTGATACCGCTGGGGGCAATCCGTAAGCGCCTTAATGAATTACCGGAAGATAAAAACCGCGAAATCATCTGTTACTGCAAGATCTCGTTGCGCGGCTATGAAGCGGCAATCGCGCTCGCGGGCAACGGCTGGAAAAATGTCAAGGTCATGGAAGGCGGCATCATGGCCTGGCCGTATCCGAGGGAAAAATAAACGAAAGGAAAGGAGGTAAAGCGTATGGCTGAGGAAATCAAGGCCGGATGTGCCCGTCCCACGGGCGGACCGGTCGGAGAAAAACCGAAAGCGAAACAGGAAACCCCGCAAGAACCGATCATTCAGGAGGGAAAAAGTATGGTTACTGTCGGCAAGAAGGCGCCGGACTTCACGGCGCCCGCGTATCATAAAGGCAAATTCATCAATGTTCAATTATCAGAGTTTCTGGGCAAATGGGTGGTGCTGTGCTTCTATCCCGGAGATTTTACCTTTGTCTGAGCGACCGAAATCTCTGCGGTCGCAGAGAAATATCCCGAATTTAAAAAACTGGGCGTCGAGGTTCTCTCCATGAGTGTGGACAGCGTTTTTGTCCACAAGATGTGGAACGATCACGAACTGTCCAAAATGGTCAAAGGCGGCATTCCCTTCCCGATGCTTTCCGACGGTGGCGGCAAGGTGGGCAGCATCTTTGGCGTCTATCTCGAAGACGCGGGTGTGGAAGCCCGCGGCCGATTTATCATCGATCCCGATGGCATCATTCAGGGCTTTGAAGTGCTCACCCCGCCGGTGGGACGAAACGTGGTGGAAAGTATCCGCCAGATTCAAGCCTTCCAGCATGTCCGTAAAACCAAGGGCGCGGAAGCAACGCCGTCCGGGTGGAAACCCGGCAAACCCACGCTTAAACCCGGCCCCGATCTGGTAGGCAAGGTCTGGGAAGTCTGGAAAACCTCTTCAGCGTTCGACGAATAACCTCACTGGCAAACTAACGGCGGGCGGAATGATTTTCCGCCCGCCGAAAAAACAATCCACACCGGGAGGAAGAACATGGCACTGATCACGGCAGCAGGTGTCTCGAAGGATTACCGGACGGAAGAGGTGACCGTGCAGGCCCTCCGGGGGCTGGATTTTGAAATCGAGCCCGCCTCGTTTGTTTCGTTTGTCGGGCCGTCCGGCAGCGGCAAGACGACGCTTTTGAATCTGATCGGTTGCCTGGACAAACCCACGGCCGGGAAACTGACGGTGGCGGAAACGGATGTGGCCCTCCTGGGCCGGAAAGAAAGCGCCTCCTTCCGGGGAAAGCATCTGGGCTTCATCTTTCAGGACTTCAACATGATTCCCGTCCTGACCGTTTACGAAAACATCGAATACCCCCTGATTATGGTCCAGAATATCGAGCCCCGGGAACGAAAAGAAAGAATTTCCCGGATGCTGGCTGCAGTCGGGATGGCCGACCAGGGAGGCAAATATCCGCATCAAATTTCGGGCGGCCAGAAGCAGCGGGTGGCAATCGCCCGCGCGCTGGTGACCAACCCCGCGCTGGTTTTAGCCGATGAACCTACGGCCAACCTGGATTCGCAGACGGCTTACGCGGTCATCGGGCTCATGAAAAAAATGCGCGATGAGCTGGGAACCACCTTTATCTTTTCCACACACGACACGAAAATTGTCGGAGAGGCAGAGGTTATCTTCCGTCTGGAGGATGGACAACTCACCGGCAAGGAGTTGAAAGGAGGGCCGGCCCATGCGTAATCTGTTTAAAATCGCCATTCGCAATCTGATCCGCTATCAGCGCCGGACGCTGCTCACGGCATCGCTTATCACCATCGGCGTGGTCTTTGTTCTGGTGTTTGTTTCGGTGAGCGGATCTTTCAAAACCATGATTACCGGCCAGATTACCGACTCCATGATGGGGCATCTGCAAATCCATCGCAAAGGGTATGTCGCCTCCATCGACAATCTGCCGCTGAATCTGAACATGAAACCGAAAGCCTATCGGATAATTCAGCAGGCGCTGGCCGCGGATGCGCAGGTCGAAGCTTTTTCGCCGCGCCTCAAGTTCGGCGGTATGTTCAGCAACTTCACCGAAACCACCAACATCCGCTTAAACGGCGTGAATCCCGAAGCGGAATTTATAACCGTGCCGCTTTTGTCCTCCCGAATTATCGAAGGCAAGCAAACGCTCGGCAAAGGTGAAATCCTGATCCCCGCGCTTCTGGCCAAGGGCATGAAAGTCAAGCCCGGCGATCCGGTCGTGATCGTGGCCACCAACGCCGACGGGTCTGTTAACGGCAAGCAGTTTGTTGTGTCCGGCATTCTGGAAAGCGCCACGGGGCCCGGCGGACGCGACGGGTACGTCCATATTGAAGATGCGGCCGACGTGCTGCGCATGACGGAGGCTGAAGTCAGCGAAGTAGCGATCCGGCTCAAAGACTTCGGACGTTTGGATGACGCGGTCTTGCAACTGCAAAACAAAACGGCAGGCGAGGTCAACCCGCAGGGGCAGCCGATGTTTGAAGTGCACTCCTGGGAGGATCTCTCGCCCTTTTTCAACATCGCCCGGATGATTGACGTTATGACGCTGTTCATCCGCATCATGCTGATTGCCATCGTGCTCATCAGCATTATGAACGTCATGATCATGGCCGTTTACGAACGCATCCGTGAAATAGGTACGATTGCCGCTATTGGGACACTGCCGGGAAAAATTCGCTCGATGTTCATTCTTGAAGGATTCTGCATGGGGGTCGTGGGTGCGGCAGCCGGCGTTGCCATTGGGGCGCTGGTCATCGGCATCGTCAACCTGATCGGCATCCGCTTCAACTTCGGCCAGCAAAAAGGATTGCTGCTCAAAGCAACGCTCGATCCGGTGGACCTGCTCGTTGTGTCGGTTATCGTAATTGTCGTTGCGGTGCTCGCCAGCCTCCAGCCGGCCGTCAAGGCCTCCCGGATGGAGCCGATTGACGCACTTAGGCATGTATAAGGAGATTGCCATGCTCAAAATTCTTCATTTTATTCTCGCCCTGATCATCGTGCTGCCGTTTTCCGCCTTTGCCGTGGACGGAACAAAGCTTCTGCGGGAGATTGACCGCAACCTTTCGCCGGAATCCTACGAATCCTACCGCAAGCTCATCAATATCGAGCCGGACGGGAAAAAGAAAGAGTTCACGCTCTTTACGGTTAAAAAAGGGTTGGATAAGGTGGCCTCCGTGTTTCTGGCGCCGGCCAGCGAGAAAGGCCGCAGCACGCTTCGTCTGGGAGACAATATGTGGCTTCACATTCCCAACGTCGGCAAACCCATCCGCATCACCAGTTTGCAATCGGTGGTGGGCGGCGTGTTTAACAACGCCGATATTCTGCAACTGGATTACGCCGCGGAATATGACGTATTGAAGGTCGAGGAAGAAGACACTGAATATCTTTTGCGCCTGAAAGCCAAAACCAAAACGGTGGCCTACGACCAGATCAAAATATGGGCCGATAAAAAAAAGAAACTGCCGATCAAAATCGAGTGCCTGACCGAGGCGGGCATGCTGATCAAAACCCTTTATTTCAAAGACGTGAAAGACTTCGGCGGAGGCATTGTCCGTCCGGCGGTGATCGAGACGGACAGCCCGCTTTACAAAGGCTACAAGTCCGTCATGATCATGGCCGGGGTCAAAAAGCGGACGTTCAAGGATGAGGTCTTTACGCTTACCTTCATGCCGAATCTGGAGTCTCTGCGCTAGATGAAACGCTTCGGAATCATTTTTGCGGCCTTGGTGATCTCGGCAATCTCGTCTCCGACAATGGCCGAGGAGACCTACACGTTTGATATGTCCGAAATCGAAAAAAAGCCCTATGCTTTTGCAGGCTATGTCGAAGCGAAGCCCGTTTTCTACGGCCTCAATACGGACGCGGCTTTGTACAAATTGCGGTTTTACGACGATGCCAAAAGGCAGGCGCTCACCGAAGTCAACGGGCGCGTGCGCCTGGAAGGAAGCTATGAAAAAAGCATCTTTCGCGTTTTTGCCAGACTCAATACCGATCTTCAATATAACGATTCCACCCACGGCTCGGAGCGGACCACTTTTTACGAGGCTTACGCGTCCGCCAAACCGCTGACGTCCGTTAAAATCGATGTCGGCAAAAAAACGCTGAAATGGGGCAAGGGCTATGCCTGGACCCCCGCGGCCTTTGCCGACCGGCCCAAAGATCCGGACGATCCCGAACAGGCGATGGAAGGTTACATTGTAGCCACTGCCGATTTCATCCGCAGTTTTGACGGACCGCTCAAAACCGTTTCCGTAACCCCGGTGCTTTTCCCGGTTTATGATCACGTGAACTCAGAGTTCGGCCAAAACAATAATCTCAATATTGCGGGGCGCCTGTATTTTCTTTTTTTCGACACGGACATTGACCTGATGTTCATGACCGGCGGCAGCCGTTCCGACCGCTACGGCGTTGACTTTTCCCGCAATATCACAACGAACTTTGAAATCCACGGGGAATATGCGTGGATTAAAAACATCCGGAAAACCGTTCTGGATGCGTCGGGTGCTGCGCGCATGGTCGAACAGGAAGCGCACAGTTTTCTCGTCGGCCTGCGCTATCTCACTTCTTTTGATTTGACCGCTATTGTCGAATTTTACTCCAACAGCACCGGGTTTCATCGCGATGAAATGAAAAGCTTCTACAGCCTGATTTCACGCGGGTTTGATGCGTACCGGATCACGGGCGATCTGACGGGTCTGGGACGCGCGGGCCAGCTTGCCGAATCCGGTTACGCGCGTCCAAACCCCATGCGCAACTATTTATACGTCCGGCTGAGCCAGAAGGAGCCTTTTGATATTTTGTATTTCACGCCGTCTCTCACCTGCATGATCAACACGGACGACCTGAGCGCCAGCATTCTGCCGGAGCTTCTTTACACCGGCATCACCAATCTGGAGCTTCGGCTTCGGGCAGGCGTTTTTACCGGAGCGGGTGATTCCGAGTTCGGTGAAAAGCAAAACGACTACCGGATTGAATTGCGGGCCGGGTTTTATTTTTAGACGTGTTTTTGGACTCGTCGTGTTTGACGGGACGGCCAAGCGGGATTATAATCAGACGGGAAACGTGTTATGCGTCAAACGGCATCTTTTCACAAACCTCAATATGGAAAGGAGAAACCTATGAAACAAACTCGGCTCATTTTTATCGCACTTGTCCTTCTTGCGTTTGCCGCCTGCGCGGGAGCGGACGTCAAAACCGACGCGGCCGCATCCGGCCAAACGGCAGCGGATTTCACGCTGCCCGATCAGGATGGAAAAATGTGGACGCTTGCCGAAACGCTCAAAGATTACAAAGCCGTGGTGCTGGCCTTTTATCCCAAAGACGACACCGGCGCCTGAATTCGCCAGTTTGTTGAGTTTCAACAAAACATCGGAAAATACGAAGCCAGAAAAGTGAAAATCCTGGGCCTCTCGCGCGATTCGGCCGAATCGCACCACAAGTTCATCGCCAAGCACAAACTGTACAACATGACGCTGCTCGTCGATGAAAAGGGCAAAATCGCCAAACGCTATGACGCGGACCACTGGATTCTCCCCCTGTCAAAGCGCGTTTACCTGGTCATCGACCGGAACCTGAACGTGATTTACCGCAAAGACATGGGCTTTGACCTTCTTCCCGATCAGACGCAGACGCTGATCCGGGAAATCGACGCCAAAATCCCCTAGAAAAAGGGGTTGCGTTTATTGCTCTTTGAATTTATTAATTTCCCAAACAGAACAGCCGGACCATCGTTGTGCTGCCGTGGCCGCCGGATGCTGATCCGTACCGGCCCCGGGAAATTAATCTTGCATGAGGGGGGACCATGAAGAATTTCAAATTTTACAATCCGACGAAAATCATTTTCGGCGAGGGGACGATCAAGGAAATCGCCGGAGAGATTCCCAAGGAGGCGAAGGTCCTTTTGACCTACGGCGGCGGCAGCATCAAACGCAACGGCGTTTTCGACGCCGTTCAGAGCGCGCTTTCCGGACGGACGGTGGACGAATTCGGCGGCATTGAACCCAATCCCACTTATGAAACCCTGATGCGCGCCGTGGAAATGATCCGCAAGAGCGGGCACGACTATCTGCTGGCCGTCGGCGGCGGCTCCGTCATCGACGGCACAAAGTTTATCTCGGCCGCCGTTCCGTATGAGGGCGACCCCTGGGAAATCGTCCAAAGCTACGGCGCGAAAATCAAAAAGAGCCTGCCTTTCGGCGCCGTTTTGACGCTGCCGGCGAGCGGCTCGGAAATGAACAACGGCGCGGTCATCACCAACCGGGCGTTAAACGCCAAGCTTCCGCTGGCCCATCCTTCATTGTTTCCCCGGTTTTCCGTGCTGGATCCGAAGGTGACCTATTCTCTGCCGCCCGTCCAGATTGCCAACGGCGTCGTCGACGCCTTCGTGCACGTCATGGAGCAGTACATGACCTATCCCGTCGGCGCCAAACTGCAGGACCGCTTCGCGGAAGGCCTGCTCCTGACGCTCGTCGAGGAGGGTCCCCGGGCGCTGACCGAACCGGAAAATTACGACGTCCGCGCCAATCTCATGTGGTGCGCGACGCTGGCGTTAAACGGCCTTCTCAGCGCCGGCGTTCCGCAGGACTGGGCGACGCACATGATCGGCCATGAAATGACGACGCTTTGCGGGCTGGACCACGCCCGAACGCTCGCCATCATCCTGCCCGCCCTCTGGAAACTCCGTTCCGGTGAGAAAAAAGAAAAGCTTCTGCAGTACGCCGAACGCGTGTGGGGCATTACTACCGGCGACGAACAGGCCCGCATCGACGCCGCCATCGCCAGGACGAGAGAATTTTTCGAAAGTTTGCAGGTGGGAACCCGCCTTTGCGATTACAATCTCACCGAAGCGATCATTCCGACCATCGTCGAACGGCTGAAGGCGCACAACATGACGAAACTCGGCGAAAAAAGAGACATTACACCGGAGCTTGCCGAAGCGATTTTAAGACAGTGTCTGTAACGGCAGGCGCGCTCTTTGAATAAAAACGGCGGCGGTTCCCCGGCAGGATCGCCGGGAGTCGCCGCCCCAAAACGGCCCGTATCTTTTCTTCTTCCATATGCATGACTGACCCGTACGACATCTCCATGGAGACGAAATGAAATGACCAAAGCTAACAGCCCTACGCACGCCCTGTTTCAAGAAGCGAATATCCCCCTGGAAGCAGTGATCCTGACGATCGGCGGCATGGCCCTCCTGATCGCCGGCATTGTGCTTTTTCCCGTCAGCCGGGGCAGTCTCCCGTATTACGAAAACGGTTTGTACGGACTGCTTTTAATCGTTTTTGCCCTGCAGATCATCACGCTCGGGAAAACACCGTTCGGCGACCTCAGGCGCTCAAAGCTTCTGCTCGCCGCCGGGATCGCGCTCGCGTGCGTGGGCATGGCCACCTGTTTCCTTCCCATCGCCCATCCGCTTCCCCGCCTGCTGCTCATCGTGTGTTTCGGCCCGGGAAGTCTTCTGCTGCTTTTGCAGATGTGTTTGGCTTCCGACAAGCTGCGGGCCTGGCTTCAATACGGGGGAATCTTCCGCCGCCTGGCCTTTGGATGCTTTCTGGTCTATGGACTTGCCGTCCTGGTCGCCGCGCTCATCTGGAAACAGCAGCTGCTGCCCCTGCCCGTCACGGCGGCCGTGCTGCTTCTGTTCGGCGCGTCCACCCTTTTCCTTGCGCACACGCTTCAAAAAATCTATCTGGCCTATCCGGAAGCGGAAAAACAACCTGAAGGCGAAGTCCAGCTTTCCGCCGAGCAGGATCTTCTTTTGCTGATGGGGATTTTCATGCTGCTTCTGGGCGGACTCTTGATTCCCGTGAATCTGGGCCTGCTTCCGTTTTCGGGGAGCGCCCAGCTCGGGCTCTTGATGGTGATTTTTGCCGTGCAGATGCTGGCCTCCGGAAGCACTCCCATCGGCGCGTTTCGCCGTTCCCGTCTCATGATTCTCCTGGGGTTGGTCTTCGCGGCGCTGGGAATCGTTTCCTGCCTCATTCCGGATCTGCTGGTGGCGACGTTGACGGTTCTCGTCGGCGTGCTCAACATTCTCGGCGGCATCAGCGGACTGGTTAAAACCGGCATTCCCCTTTTGAAAAAGCCGGCCGGCCCCGCAAAGCAGGCGCCTCCGATCCTGACGAAACTTTTCACCGTTCAGGTGACTCTGAATCTGCTGGCGATGGCGTTTGGAACCTCCATGCTGATTCCGAATCTCGTCCCCGGAATGCTGATCGGATTGATTCTTGCCGCCAATGGCGGCGTCCTTCTCTATCTGCTGCGCATTCTGGTCGTTCTGGATAAAATGCGGCGCGCCGCGGCGGGTTCCGAATGATCTTAGCGGTTGGCGCGATCAGTCCGTTTTTTTATTCAAGATCTTCTGAACCGCCGGCAGGCTTTCAGCGCTGGCTAGAAGCAGAAGGACGTCCCCTTCTTCAAGGATGGTATCTCCCCGGGGAGTAATGTACTCCTCCCCGCGGATAATCAAGGTTATCAGAATATCTTTGGGAAGTCCCAGGTTTAATATCGGCTGGTTGGCCGCTTTCGATCCATACGGAACGATGAAATCCTCAAGCTTCATATCGCTTTTACTGGAACCGTCGAAATCGATGGCATAGCGCCGCTTGCGAACCAACGGAGCGTCCACCTTCAGCAAGCGGGCGACGTAGGGAATCGTCGTCCCCTGGAATAAAACGGAAGTGATGACAATGAAGAATACCAGGTTGAAGATGAAATGATCCGGGTCGAATCCCGCCAGCAGCGGAAATGTCGCCAGGACAATGGGAACGGACCCGCGAAGCCCCACCCAGGAGACCAATAATTTTTCCCTGAGATTAAACCGGGAAAACGCCAATCCGATAAAGACACCGGCCGGTCTGGCCAAAAAGATCAGGACCAGGGAAATCAGGAATCCTTCGCCTGCTATGGGAATAAGGTGTTTTGGAAAAACGAGGAGGCCCAACGTCAGAAACATGAGAATCTGCATGAGCCAGGAAATGCCATCGTGAAAACGAATGATGCTTTTTTTATGAATGAACAGGTGCTTGCCCAGGAGAATTCCGGCGATGTAAACGGCGAGAAAGCCGCTGCCGTTCAACTGGGCGGTGACGCCGTAAATCAATAAAACCCAGCCCAGACTTAAAACAGGGTATAAGCCGTCATAAAACAATTTTATCCGATTGACGATCCAGATGAACAGCCGGCTCATGACATATCCCACCAGAGCGCCGAAAAACATTTGCTGGACAAACAGGGGGACAAGCAGGAAAAGGCTTTTTTCCGGATTTTGCAGCAGGGTAATAAATCCAATGGTCAGGAAAACGGCCATCGGATCGTTGCTGCCCGATTCAAGTTCCAAAAGCGGTTTGAGCGGCTCCTGAAGTCCCACATTCTTCGAGCGCAAAACGGCAAAGACCGCGGCCGCATCGGTAGAGGAGACAATCGATCCGATTAAAAAAGCGTTGAGCCAGGGAAGGTTCAAAAAGAATTTAACGAACAGCCCGACCACCAAAGCCGTAATCACGACGCCTGCCGTGGACAAGACCAGGGCGGGCTTGGCAACGGTCCTCACCGCCTGCACATCCGTAGACAGCCCGCCGGCAAACAGAATATACGCCAGCGCCACGGTGCCCATCGCCTGGCTCAGCCAGGCATCATCAAAATAAAAGCCGCCCGGCCCATCGGATCCGGCAAGCATTCCAATCCCCAGAAAAAACAACAACGCGGGGACTCCGGCCAGGTCCGAAAGCTTGCTCAGAACCGCGCTCGCGACAAGAAAAACGGCGATGATGATGACAATCTGTTCGATCGACATATCTATCCATGAACCCTTATAAATTTTTTGAAAGCCATCCGGTGGCGTGATGGTATCGCCCGACATCAGACAGCCGGTGCACAGGCCATGCGCTTTATCTATCTTCCGACAGTAGGTAATTTTTGCACAGAACAATCAATCGGTCAATTTTTTAAATCGCTTTTGTAAGGCGCGACGTTGTCCCCCTGATCGCGCCCCCCTTTTTTCATTTCAAAGGCGCCACCGTCAACAGCGCTGCGACAATACTGCAGGAAAGAAAAGACTTGTTTCTCCCGCCAAACCGTAATAGACGGAAACCCTTATTCCAGCAAGGGGCGCTCCATGGACATTCTGCAAACGATCATTCTTTCACTTGTCGAAGGCATTACTGAATTCTTGCCGGTTTCCTCGACCGGCCACATGATTCTGGCGTCCTACGTCATGAAAATATCCGACCAGGCGTTCGTGAAAACCTTTGAAATCGCGATTCAGCTTGGCGCCATCGCCGCGATCGTAATGCTCTACTACAAGCGTTTCATCCAGGGCATCGACATTTACATTAAACTTTTCATCGCTTTTCTTCCCACGGCGGCCGTGGGCTTTCTGGCGTATAAAACCATCAAAACCTACCTGTTCAATCCGCTGGGCGTGTCGCTGGCGCTCGTGGTCGGCGGCGTCATTCTGATTTTAATCGACAAGTGGGTTGTGTCCCGCGAAAGCCGCTACGTCGAGCTGGAGGATATTTCCTACAAGAACGCTTTCTTCATCGGGCTCGCTCAGTGCGTGTCGATGATTCCCGGCGTGTCGCGCGCCGCGGCGACGATCATCGGCGGCGTCGCCAACGGCCTCAACAAAAAGCAGGCCACGGAGTTTTCCTTTCTGCTGGCCGTTCCCACCATGTGCGCGGCGACCGGGTACGACCTGCTCAAAACCGACGCAACCCTTTCCTCTCGAGAGTTTCTGCTTCTGGCCATCGGCTTTGCCGGGGCGTTTGTTTCCGCCTGGCTGGCGGTGAAAGTCTTCATCCGGTTTGTGGAAAACCATGGCTTCAAGGCGTTCGGCTACTATCGCATTTTCATCGGAATCGTTTTTTTGGTTTACATGGCGCTCAGCGGCTCGGCGTCGCTTTTCAATCCCTTTTAAATCGCCATTGGACGAAAGATTCGGCATCAGTAAAAGTATGCAGGCGCAACAGCGTACGGTCAAAGTAGAGGAAACCCTGCTCATGCCCGATCAGTTTTTCAATAAAACATTTTTCAATAAACCTTGAAGAATCGCCGGGAGAATCCTAAAATAGCGCCGGCCTGGTGGGGAAAAAGGCGGACCCGACGCCGGCAAACCGATACGCAGCGTTCCCGGGTTTGGTTTTACCCTTGCCGTCCCGGAGATGATTAAAAAAAGGAGTTGTAAAAAATGGCAGACGAACAAAAAACCGATGAACAGATTAAAAAAGAAATGATCGATTTGCTCATGGAAAAAATTACAGGCGGTCTTTCCGAAAAAGTGGTGGACTATGGAACGCATCCGCGCAATTACGGAAGCCTCGATAAACCCGACGGCTACGCCAAAATCAAAGGCCCCTGCGGCGACACAATGGAGATGTATCTGAAAATTCAAAACGGCAGAATCGTGGACATCGGTTACACCACGGACGGCTGCCTGACGTCTCACGCCGCAGGTACGGCTGCGACAATCATGGCCAAAGGCCGACCCGTCCGGGAGTGTCTGCGTGTCAATCAGAGTTCCATTTTAGAGCATCTGGGCGGCATGCCCGAAGAATCGCAGCACTGCGCGCTGCTGGCAGCGAACACATTTCACAAAGCGCTGCGCGACGGCGCAATCGGAAAGAAAAAATGAGGAAGGCCATGTCACACAGCTTGCCGCTTTCCCTGGCCGGCTGGTTTACCGATTACGTCAACCGGTATCGCGCCGCGGACGGCGCCCTGCCCGCCCCGCTGGAACTTAAGTATGCCCACAGCCGGCGGGTGGCTCAAAACGCCGGTCTGATCGCGCGCGGCCTGAAACACGTTGAAACGGAAGTGCTGCTTGCGGAAATCTGCGGTCTGCTTCACGACATCGGGCGGTTTCCACAATACCGCCGCTACGGTTCTTTCCATGACGCGAACACGATCGACCACGGACTGGCCGGACGAATGGCGCTGGAAGCCGAAGGCGCGCCGGCGCTGTTGGATGAAAACGTCTGGAACCGTGTTTCCTGCGCCGTGGAGTACCACAACCGGAAAACGGAACATCTGCCGAAAACCCTCCCCGCCGATTCGCGGCGTCTGCTCAACGTTGTAAGAGATGCGGACAAACTGGACATCATGGATCTGGCGCTGCAATCCGTCGCCTGCGACGGTTTTCGCGCTCTCCCCGCCATGCTGCCGCATATCCGTTTGAGCCGCGAGCTGACCGCCGCCGTGGTGGAGGAAATTCTGCAAAAGAAAACCGTTTCCGTAGGAAACATCGGAACGGTGGCCGACTTTCTGGCCATGCTGGCTTCCTGGTTTTACGATTTCAATTTTCTGCCGTCCCGACGACTGGCCATCCGGAGGAATCTTCCGGGCCGCATCGAAAAGGAACTTCCGGACAATCCGGTCGTTCGCAATCTCATTGCCGGCATTAGAAATGACATGGAAGCGCCGGACCAAGAGGCATTGGATCCCCTGGAGCATTCATCCCCATCACGGTGAATCGCCGGGGTGCGAAGGCACAAGATGAAACAGCCCGATGAAACAGCTAAAAGAAATCTAAAAGTCCTGGCCGCCTTTCTAGTGTCGGTTCTTCTGGTTTTGGCCGGAGGCTTCGCTCCGCGGGTAAAAGCCGAGCCTCCCGTTTCGGACGGCATTGAAAAGGAACTGCAATACGTGATTTCCGACTTTGTGGCCGCAAACTCCAGGACGGTCAAAAACTGTGTTGTCTCTGTGAAAATAGGCGACGGTTCCTTATCCTGGTCGAGCGCGGCAGGCATCGCCAATACCCAAAGCCAGACACCCATGACGCCGGAGACACCCATTTTCATCGCCAGCGTTACCAAGCTTTACACCGCGGCAGCGGTCATGCGCCTGTACGAGACAGGAAAAATCGACCTGGATGATCCCATTGCGAAGTATCTTCCGGTAAGCCTGGTCAAGGGCATTCACGTTTTTGAAGGGAAGGACTATACAGGCGAGCTGACGGTTCGACACCTTTTGTCGCACTCATCCGGTCTTCCGGACTACTACACCGATAAAGCCAAGGACGGCCAAAACCTTTTCGAAAAGCTTGTGGAGCAGCCTGAGCGTTCATGGACCGTGGAGGAAACCATTGTCCTGGCGCGGAATGCTCTGAAACCCCATTTTGCGCCCGGCGCCGGAGCTTCCTATGCCGACACCAATTATCAACTGCTGGGGAAGATCATCGAATCCGTCACAGGAAAACCCCTGCCTGCTGTTTTCCGGGAATTCTTTTTTGAACCGCTGGGCCTTCAAAACACCTGGATGGTCGGCCCAGCCGGAAGTTCAGCAGCTTTACCGGCGGATGTGTATTGGAAAGACCGCAACATTACAAAAACCCGCTTCAACGGCGTTTATTGGGCAGACGGGGGGATTGTCTCCACAGCGCAAGACGGCGTTGTCTTTCTCAAAGCCCTGAGGGAAGGACGAATCGTCAAACCGGAAACGCTGGCGTTGATGCAAAAGTGGCGCAAGCTCGATTTCCCGCTGCAATACGGTTTGGGCATCATGTATGTCGAGTTTCCCTGGTACATGCAAAGGATGATGAAGCTGCCCCCCGTTTGGGGGCATTCGGGGTCAACCGGCTCCTTTCTTTACTATTGCGAAAAATTGGATCTGTATCTGAGCGGAACCATCAATGCAACCGATGAGCCGTCCAAACCGTTTCGTCTGATGGGAAAAGTCGCAAGCGCTATGGAGTCTTATTTCCGGGGGAAGAAACCTTCCGACGGCGGACATTAACGCCCTCTTTTTTGCCGGTTTTTTTCAGGACCGCATCCGGAATTGTCAGACAGCATCTTTGAGTGTATAAAAACGGACGGCAGGATGATGCGCCCGGCCCATGAAGGAGAAGACTTGCATGAAGATACTCGCCCGACATAATGCATTACGGCCTGTTCTTACCGTCATTTGCGACAACTACACCGCACGCGACGACCTGGAGGCGTCGTGGGGGTTTGCCTGTCTGATCGCGCTGGAGGATAAAAACATTCTTTTCGACACAGGCAGCGACGGACCGGTCCTGCGGCATAACATGGAAAAACTGGAGATCGATCCGGAATCCATTGATCTGTTGATGATTTCCCATCAGCATTGGGATCATGTGGGCGGCGTTTATGAGATACTGAGCGCCTGACACGATCTTCCGGTCTGTGTCCCGCATTCTTTTTCCGTCCATTTCCAAGACGACATGAAACGATACGGAGCAACCATCATTGACATTGAGGGGCCGCGGGAAATTTTCCCGGGGCTTTTCACAACCGGGGAAATGGAAGGAATGCTGCCGGAACAGTCGGCGCTTTTGCAGACGGCTGCGGGAACAATCGTCATCACCGGCTGCGCGCATCCGGGCATTGTCCGGATCGTTGAAGCCGCCAAAAAGATTCTTCCTGAAGATGAGATTGCGCTCGTCATGGGCGGGTTTCATCTGTTCAATGACAGCGATCGCGATATTCTGGAGATCATCGACCGGTTTAAGTCCCTCAACGTCCGCTATGCGGCTGCCTCCCATTGCAGCGGCGAACGGGCCAGAGAACTCTTTGCCCGAGAATATGGCGATCGTTTTATTCGCCTGGGCGCGGGGACGGAAATTTTTCCCGCAGATTTGAAAAAAGTCTAAAACGCATCTCCCGCCGACAGCCGCCTGATTTGCAGCCCTGCCCCATAATCCGGCGCACCCTTGATCGCGACCAGTTCGCTGCACCAAACAATACAAAATCTACTGCCGTAGGGCCATTTACTTGCGTTATATTTGGCAGCAATCGATCGCCGTCTGCTTTCGCTTGTCTCTGGAATAATCGATGTTGAAATATTCTTTTTAGTTATTTGACGAATGCTTATTGATCATATAAAGGCATGACGAAAGATCGATGATTCCCAACGGGAGGAAAACATATGACAGAAAAATCAGCAATTCAGGAATGGGAGCCGAAAATTGCGGCTATCGTGTGTAACTGGTGTACTTACGCGGGGGCCGATCTGGCCGGAATCAGCAGAATACAGTATCCGCCGAACATCCGGATTATTCGCGTGCCCTGCACGGGCAGAATCAATCCGTTTTACATCGTCAAAGCGCTTCAGTCAGGAGCCGACGGCGTTTTAGTCTCCGGTTGCCATCCGGGGGAATGCCACTACATCTCGGGAAATCTGGTGGCGCGGCGCAAATTTTTGATGTTGAAGAGCTTTCTCAATTACATCGGCATCGAGAGCGACCGGACTCTTTTCACGTGGGTTTCCGCTTCCGAGGGCGACCGCTTCGCCCAGGTCGTCAGAGGCGTGACGGAAAAAATTCGGGCGCTGGGACCGGCCGACAAAATGGTCAAGAAACTTTAGGAAGAAAAACAGTCAGCCTGCCCCACACCAGGTCCCTTCCTGCGGCTTCGGCAATTGCTGATTCCTTTCACCGGGAAATTTATTATGCGGTTTAGAAGGCCGGAGCGTCAGAAAAAAGGAGCTTTTCCAGAGAAACGGTTTGAAGGTTCACGCAGCGCGGGAGATGTTCATTGATCAAATCGATATTACCGGCGCTCAGCATCCGGCGGCGTCGGATGATAACGACGCAATCGCCTACGCGGCGCTTGAAACGCATCCAAAGCGGGCAAATTCATAATGGTTATAATACGGCCCGCTTTATAACCATTATGAATTGGATATGCATCCGAAAATCGTATAACCGTGCGGGCACGAATAAAATTCCTTCAGGAGGAAGTGAATATGAAAGCGGAAGTTGAGCCCTTGATAAACGACGGCTTTGCCGGGGAAGCGACAAAACGCACGCTGAGTTATCTTCAGACCCAGCGGGAAAAAGGCAAGAACATTGTGGGCATCTACTGCGGCTATGCGCCGCTGGAGGTCATCCGGGCGATGGGCGCGGCGTCTGCTGTTTTGTGCGCCTTTGCCAATAAAACGATCGAAGCGGCGGAAACGGTGCTGCCGGCTAATCTCTGCCCGCTCATCAAATCCAGCTACGGTTTCATCAAAACCGACACCTGCCCGTTTTTCGCCATATCGGAGGCTGTAATCGCCGAGACAACCTGCGACGGCAAGAAGAAAATGTTTGAACTGATTTCCGACATCAAGCCGATGCATGTGATGGATCTGCCGCAACTGCCCGATCAAGCTGAAGCGCTGGCGAACTGGACGGCGATGATCAAAAAGCTGAAAGGTTTTCTGGAGAAAACGTTTGATAAAAAAATCGACGATAAGGATGTTGAAAAAGAGATTGCGGCCACCAATAAAAAAAACCGTCTGATGAATAAAATTTTCGATTTTGCCGCGCTGACCCCGACGCCGGTCAGTTGGCTGGAACTCTACGATCTGACCTATCTGGGGCAGGCTTCAACGACGGAAGACATGCTGCCGCTTCTAAAGGAGTGCCTTTCCCGACTGGAAAAGCGCGTAGCCGAAGGTGTTTATCACGGCAAAAAGACGTCGCCGCGCGTCATGGTCACCGGTTGCCCGGTGGGCGGTGATGCGACGAAAGTTTTCAAAATCATTGAAGAGGCCGGCGGCGTGGTGGTGGTGCTCGATTCCTGCACCGGCATGAAACCCTACAGCGGAACGATTGCCGAAAATACGCCCGATCCTTACGCTGCGCTGTCACGGCGCTATCTGGATTTGCCCTGTTCCTGCATGACACCCAATTCCAGAAGGCTTGCCGAACTCGACCGGATGATCGAAAGATTCAAACCGGACGTTGTGATTGATGTTGTGCTGCATGCCTGCCATTCTTACAATGTCGAGTCGCACAAAATTAAAGAACATGTTGCGGGAAAACACAAAATGCCGTTTATGAAAATCGAAACGGATTATTCGCCAAGCGATGCGGGGCAGATCCGCACCCGCGTGGAAGCATTGCTTGAAATGGCGCAAAAATAATTTTGACTGGTGGATGAGCGGTGCAGCAGCGCTGAAGCCTTTATTTCCTCTGCCTGGATACCCTAAAGGCACAAGTGGGAGAGGGATGGGCAAAGGTGATGACAGCAAAGAGGCCCCTCCCCTGCCCCCTCCCGCGAGGGGAGGGGAAGATTATGACGAGAAACGAGGAGTGAAATATGAGCGAAATGAAGATCGTCAACGCTACGGGGCTGGCCTGCCCGCATCCGGTTGTTCTGGCAAAAGAAGCGATTGAAAAGAACGAAAAGGTCAAGGTGATCGTCGATAACGAAACGGCGCTGGAAAATGTCACCCGCATGGGAACGAAGATGGGCTGTGATGTTTCCAAAGAAGCCAGGGCAGGCGGCGTTTTTGAGATTACGCTGACGCGTAAACCGGGCGCGACGATGCCGGATGTTCCCGTGTCATGCGTTGCGTCCTCCCCTTCTGCGGGGCCGTTTGTTGTGGTCTGCTCTGAAGATAAAATGGGGCGGGGAAATGATGAACTGGGCGCCGTTCTGATCCGCGCGTTTCTTCACACTCTTGCCGAACAGGCTGAAAAACCTGATGTCATGATCTTCTATAACACCGGCGTCAAGCTGACCGTGCAGGGCGCCGAAACGCTGGACGATTTAAAAACACTGGCGGCGGCGGGCGTGGAGATTCTGGTTTGCGGCACCTGCCTGAACTATTTTGAAGTCAAAGACAAGCTGGGCGTGGGCGTCGTCTCGAATATGTACGATATCGTTGAGACCTTGAGCCGGGCCGGCCGATTGCTTTCGCCATGAACGGATCGCCGACCCATTACGTCATGCTCTTCAAGGCGGTAAGCTACGCCCTGAAAGCCGAAAAAATTCTTAAGTCCGAGGCAATTCCCCACAAGCTGATCCCCGTGCCCAAACAGATCAGCTCGGATTGCGGTATTTGCCTGCGCTTTGAGTCCAATCTCCGATCGAGCATTGAAAGAAGTATTTTTGATAAAGTCGAATTTGAAGAAATTCAGCAGCTCTCGAATTAGTCCGGTTATGTTCAAAAAGAGTTTTTCTTTTTTTCGAATCGTCCGGGTTTTCAATACATCAAATGATCAACGGGAGGAATTCAATCTATGAAGTCTGTTTTTCGAAAATTTGTTTTATTGTTGTTTGCCGTCGTAATGTTTTTGGCCGGATCCGCATTCGCAGCGGACGTTCCAACGGTGAAGGTGGGGTATATCTTTACGACGCATCATACCCCTTTAATGGTTGCGGCATTGAAAGGCGAGGCGTTAAAAAGCCAGGGGGTTTATTTAAAGCCGGTTGTCGCCAAGGATAAATACGAATTAATTGAAAACGGTAAAACCGTCGCGGTTTTGCAGTTCATTGTGGCCAAAAGCGGCGCGGAAACCGCGTCTCTTTTTGCCAGAAATCACCTGGATCTGGCAATGGCCTCCGTCACGGCCATGATGGCCGGAATCGACAAGGGAACCCCGATCAAGATACTCAGCCCTCTGCAGACGGAAGGCATGGCGCTTGTCGCCCCGCCTGATTCAAGTCTAAGGGATTGGCCGTCGCTTACGGCTTTTGTAAAAAAATCGAACAACCCGGTGAAAAACGGCTATCATTCTCCGACCAGCGCTCCGAAAATCGTTCTGGAAGGGGCCTTGAAGCAGGCCGGCATCAAAGTAACGGAAAATCCCAATGACGCCTCCGCGCAGGTTCTGCTGGCCGATCTCAAGGAAACAACCAACCTTCTGCCGGCGCTCTCCAGCAAGCAGGTCGACGCCGTGGTCGGTCCTTCGCCTTTTCCGGAAGTGGCCGTCAGCAAGAAAATCGGGAAAATCGTTGCCGATCTGGGTGATCTGCCGCCTTCGGGCGCGTGGCGCGACTTTCCCTGCTGCGTTACGGTAGCCAACAGCGGAATGATCTCCAGTCATCCGGAGGTTGTACAGGCATTTGTGGCGCTGATGGCCAGAACCAATATCTGGTGCAATACGCACAAAGAAGATTCGGCGCTTCTTGCCGCCGAATGGATCGGCATTTCCCGGGAAGCCGCGCTTGCCTCCTCCTTGGTGTACCTTCCGAAATTTTCGGATCAGTGGATGCGTAATACAGGCGTTTACATGGGTATTTTAAACAACATGGGAAAATTCAGCGGTCAACTCAAAGACAAAAACATCGGGAAGGCGAAAGCGATCCTTTTTGACATGCGCTTTATCGACAACGTTAAATTGTAGCATGCGCTGGAAATCGTTTTTTCTCACGGCCGGGATGTATTTGATCATCCCGGCGCTGTTTCTGATTTGCTGGCACGTTGCAGCCCGACAGGTTCAAAATGAGGTTATCCTGCCCGGCATCGGGCAGGTGGCCGGTCTGCTGCGGCATCCGGCGCAAGACCTGATTTCGATGGGCTCTCTGGCGGCCAATGTCGGGATCAGCCTGGTGCGCGTTCTGGCGGGGTATCTGCTCGCGGTCATGCTGGCCGTTCCGCTGGGAATTGTCATGGGATACTACCGGCCGGTCTTCAAACTGCTCAACGGTTTTCTTTCTCTGTTCCGGCCCATTCCGCCGCTGGCCTGGGTGCCGCTGGTGTTGGCCTGGTTTGGCGTGGCCAGCCTGGCTTCGGTGATGAAGGTCGAAAGCGGGCCATCGTACATCTTTCTCAATAATCTGAAATTCTCGATGATTTTTATCATTTTCATCGGCGCATTTTATCCCGTTTTAACCAGTTCCATTCACGGCGTCGCCAATGTGAGGCGCATTCTTCTGGATTCCGCCCATGTTCTGGGCGCCGGACGGCGCGACATTTTCCGCAAGATTCTCCTGCCTGCGGCCGCTCCGTCCATCGTCAACGGCATGAGAATCGGTCTCGGGGTGGCGTGGATGTGTCTGGTGTCGGCGGAGATGCTGCCGGGAAGCCTTTCGGGCGTCGGTTATCTGATTACCCACGCCTACACCATGGCCAACACGGACATTGTCATAGCCGGCATGATCAGCATCGGTCTGGTCGGCGCCGGACTCGATCTCGTCTTCCGCCTCTGGGAAGAAAAGAAATTCGCCTGGACGAGGATGGCCAGATGAAAGAATCTCATATTCTGAACATCGAAACGCTCGGTAAAACTTTTTCCACCAGCAACGGAGGAAGCATCGAAGCCTTGCGTCATGTAGACCTCGACGTCGATGAAAACGAGTTTCTTTGCATTGTGGGGCCGTCCGGGTGCGGCAAGTCAACGCTTTTACGAATTGTCGCGGGACTTGAACAAATGACAAAGGGACGCATTTTACGCCGGGGACTTGAAATCACTGGCGCGCACCGTGATGTGGGCATGGTGTTTCAGGAATACTCGCTGCTGCCGTGGCGAAATGTTCTGGACAATGTGGCCTTGGGCCCCGAATTCGCCGGCGCGCCGAAAAAAGCTCGCCGGGAAACGGCGCTGGCCTGTTTGCGACTGGTCGGCATGGAATCCTTTTCCCGAGCCTTTCCCCACGAACTTTCCGGCGGCATGCGGCAGCGCGTGGCCATTGCCCGCGCTCTGGCCAATAATCCGGACATTCTCCTGATGGATGAGCCGTTCGGCGCGCTTGACGCGCATACCCGCATTCTGATGCAAAAGGAATTGCTGCGCGTCTGGGAGGCGCATCGCAAAACGATTCTGTTTGTCACGCACGGCGTGGATGAAGCCATTTATCTGGCCGACCGGATTTTGGTGATGTCCGCCAGACCCGGCAGAATCATCGATATCTTCAATGTGGATATGCCGCGGCCCCGGCGCCGTTCGGATCCCGTCTACGGGCAACTTGCTGAAAAAATCCTTAATCTTCTGGAAAAAGAAGCGGCGTTGTCGTTTGGCGGGTGATGCAGCGGATGGTTACGTGCGTGTGAAGGGATCGGATATCCTCGACGATTTCCCGAAGCTCCGTATCGAATCTTCCCGCCGGTTTACAGATTTCCCGCAAAACCTCCGCGGGATAAGTCTGTAACTCCAGAGGCGCAACGGAGGGCTTCATTGCTGTTCTCTCCTGTGTTTACGGCGCCGGCAGAATCGACCCCATTCCCATGGGACCTGTTCGATCTCATCTCGGCATATAAATCTCCTTTTGTGTTGATCTTTCCTATAATCTGCCGCCGCGAAACCGTCTGCGGCGGCCCGTTTCATGGCAACAGAAGCCGGCCCCGAAAATTGTTCGACGGTTTCCATGGGTCTTGCCTGATATTCAGCATTTTGCAAGCCAGGCTCAGACCATCCGGAAAGGTGACTGAACATAACCAAAAATACGAAGGATTAGAGAATTGATTCCTGCGGCAAGCTTGGGAGGGAAAACAAAGGAAGTCGCACCATGCGACGATCAGGGCAATTGAGTCGCATTTGCGCGACCCTCTAAGCGACCTTCACCGATCACCCGTCCTGTAGGCTAATGTTCGGCTTTTGATCTTCCGGGAAATGCATCCCGCCGCGGACAGCCGATCAGGACGGCCGCATCAGATGGGGCAGCCAGGTGGCGATCTGCGGAAAGATCATCAAAAGCAGCGCCAGGGCAAACATGGCGTAGAGCATGTACAGCGAGCCCTTGAAAATGACGTGCAGGGGCACGTCGCGCGCCACACCCGCCACCACATAGGCGTTGATGCCGACCGGCGGCGTGATCACGCCCATTTCAGCGACGACGACGATGATGACGCCGAACCAGACGGGGTCGAAGCCCAGCGTCAGAACGACTGGATAAAAAATAGGAATCGTCAGCATGATCATCGCGAGCGAATCCATCAGGCAGCCCAGCGAAAGGTAAATGAGGATGATGAGGCCCATGACGATGATCGGCGGCAGCTGCAGGCCGGACACAAACGTTCCGATGTCCGCCGGAATTCTTGTGACGGCCAGAAAATGTCCGAACACCGTCGCCCCGGCCACCACCACGAAAATCAT